>ENA-OWMY01000001-OWMY01000001.1-metagenome-genome-assembly--contig:-NODE-1-length-131718-cov-7.216295_pt1 | contig 131718 bp, 116 predicted proteins | sample MGYA00245358_ERZ651122 | MGnify/ENA primary metagenome ERZ651122 (study PRJEB26857, sample SAMEA4031752) | metagenome | biome: human; feature: oral; material: saliva | place: Philippines | collected 2014...
TGATGCATCTATCAGTAATTCCGTGCTATTCGATCGCGTTAAAATTGATGCTTTCTCAAAAGTGGATCATTGCGTGGTATTGCCACAAGTTAAAATCGGTAAGAATTGTATATTGAAAAACTGTATTCTCGACCGTGAATGTATTATTCCGGATGGCATGGAAATTGGTGTGAATATGGAAGAAGATAAAAAACGATTCCGTATCAGTTCAACTGGTAAAGTGATTCTAGTTACCCCGAAAATGCTGAAAAAATTAGAAGGGGAAGAAGTCGTCTCTGAAGAGCATTTAGATTAATAATGAAAAAAAGTGCGGTAAATTTTGACCGCACTTTATAATCCCCTCTTTTCTGAATAGGGGAGTTGATCGAGCATTATTTATGTTTTATAGGGAAAATAAAAATTAAATGAAAGTTTTACACGTTTGCTCTGAATTTTATCCGCTCCTTAAAACAGGCGGTTTAGCCGATGTTTTAGGAGCTTTGCCACAAGCCCAAAATCAAATAGGGCTTGATGCACGCATTTTATTGCCTGCTTATCCAGCTATTTCTGCAGGTATTTCTAATACACAAGTTGTGGCTGAATTTGATAATTTTGCAGGACACGTTGTGTTGCGCTACGGCGAATATAATGGCGTGGGCGTTTATTTAATCGATGCGCCACATTTATATGCGCGTGAGGGGAATCCATATCACGATTGTTACTATAATGATTATGGTGATAACTATAAACGTTTTGCCTTACTTGGTTGGGTTGGCGCTGAATTATCTACTGGTTTAGATAGTTGGTGGCGTGCGGATGTGGTTCATGCTCATGATTGGCATGCAGGCTTATGTGCTGCTTATTTATTTAATAAAGGTCGTCCAGCAAAATCCGTATTTACAATTCATAATTTAGCGTATCAAGGACAATTCCATTATCAGCATTTATTTGAAATTGGCTTGCCAGCAGGCATGTTTAATGTTGATGGTTTAGAGTTATTTGGACAGATTTCCTATTTAAAAGCAGGCTTATTTTATTCCGATGCCAGCACTGCGGTGAGCCCGACTTATGCTAAAGAGATTACAACACCTGAATTTGCCTATGGCTTGGAAGGTTTACTTTCTGGTTTAAAATCTCAAGGGCGTTTAGTGGGGATTCTTAATGGTGTAGATGAAAATATTTGGCATCCAAATGCCGATCAATATATTCAGCATCGTTACAAATTGAAACATATGGCAGGTAAAAAACAGAATAAAGCTGAACTGCAAGCTTATTTTAATTTACCGCAAGATGAAAATGCATTGGCATTTGTGATGGTAACCCGCTTAACCGAGCAAAAAGGCGTGGATTTATTGATTGAAAGTGCGGATGAAATTGTAAAACAAGGTGGCCAGTTGATGATTTTAGGTTCTGGCGCACCGCACTTTGAACAAGGTATTCGTGAGCTTGCTGAACGTTATCCACAAAATGTTGCAGTCAAAATTGGTTACGATGAAACACTGTCACATTTATTAGTGGCAGGTGGTGATGTGATTTTAGTGCCAAGCCGTTTTGAGCCTTGTGGCTTAACCCAACTTTATGGTTTGCAATATGGCACACTTCCTCTTGTTCGTAAAACGGGTGGTTTAGCCGATACGGTGGTGGATAGCACACCGGAAAATATTAAAGATCGCACGGCAACTGGTTTTGTGTTTGAGCAAGCTACCGCTGAAGATTTACGCAGAAGCATCCAACAAGCGTTTGATATTTGGCAAAAACCGAGAGTCTGGTCAGCATTGCGAGCGAATGCGATGGCACAAGATTTCAGCTGGCGTAAAGCAGCAGAACAATATCGTGCACTTTATGAACGTTTGTAGTTTTATTTATAAACGTTAAGAGCAACAGTCTGTTTGTAGATTATTGTTGCAAGCTCTGTGATTATGCTTGTTTTTTGACAAGATAAGCATAAAATTTGAACGAATTTATTAGAGGTATAAAGGTTCTCGGATACAAAGAGCGGTCTATTTCGATTGATTTTTTGAAATGTGCGTGAATTTTTAAATCAACATCTCTTTTATTATAGATAATTTTTTAACATTCAAACCGAGGTTTTACTTATGATAATGGATAATTTTGATTCTCCATTCCTATACAATCGCCCACAAATGACTGTTGAGGCAATCAAAAAATCAATTGTTTATAAGCTTATTTTTTTAATTGGTCGATCACCGCGTGAAGCGAGCCAACGCGATTGGCTTAACGCAACACTCCACGCTGTGCGTGACTTAGTAACAGAGGGTTGGATCACGACTGCTCGCCAAACTCGGGCAGAAGATTCTCGCCGTGTTTACTACCTTTCAATGGAATTTTTAATCGGACGTACGCTATCTAATGCAATGATTGCAGAAGGCATTTATGGATTAGCACAGGAAGCACTTTCTGAATTAAATGTGGATTTAGAAGAGGTTTTAGAAAAAGAAGTTGATCCAGGCTTGGGCAATGGCGGTTTAGGTCGTCTAGCTGCGTGTTTTATGGATTCTATTGCGACCCTTGGTTTACCAGGTATGGGCTACGGTATTCGTTATGAATACGGAATGTTCCGCCAAAAAATTGAAAACGGTCAGCAAGTAGAACGCCCAGATGCGTGGCTTGAAAAAGGAGCACCTTGGGAGTTCATTCGTCCCTCTAAACGCTTTACCGTAGAATTTGGCGGAAACATTCATTTCGAAGGCAAAAAATGTATTTGGCAAGATACCGAAAAAGTGACCGCACTTGCTTACGACCAAATGATTCCAGGTTATCAAAATAATTCTGCAGCAACATTACGTTTATGGTCAGCACACGCAGGCGAAGTGTTTAACCTTGCCGACTTCAACCGTGGCGAGCATTTAGCCGCATTAGAAGAACACTCTGCAAATAAAAACTTATCTCGCGTGCTTTACCCTGATGATTCTACGTGGAATGGTCGCGAATTGCGTTTACGTCAAGAGTATTTCTTAGTCTCTGCATCGCTTCAAGATATTTTACGCCGTCACAAACGCACCCACGATAGCCTTGAAAACTTGGCAGATAAAGTGGCGATCCACTTAAATGATACCCACCCAGCGTTAGCAATTCCTGAATTAATGCGTATTTTAGTGGACGATGAAGGTTTCGAGTGGAAAAAAGCGTGGGAGATGACGCGTAATATTTTCTCTTATACCTGCCATACTTTGATGTCGGAAGCATTAGAAACTTGGCCAGTGGAAATGATGGCAAAAATCTTGCCACGTCATTTACAGATGATTTTTGAAATTAACGATCACTTCTTAGAATATGTCCGCACTTATGTGACGACTGACAACGATTTTATCCGTCGCGTTTCTCTTATCGAAGAAGGCTACCAACGCAAAGTGCGTATGGGATGGCTATCCGTGGTAGGTTCACACAAAATTAACGGGGTTGCCGAAATCCATTCCGATTTAATGGTGACTTCAACCTTTGCAGACTTTGCACGCATCTTCCCAGAACGTTTCACCAATGTAACAAACGGTATTACCCCTCGTCGTTGGTTAGCCGTGGCGAATCCACAATTAGCCACATTATTTGATAAATATATCGGTTCAGAATGGCGTTGCGATTTAAGCCAAATCGCAAAACTCAAACCATTTACACAAGAAAAAGCATTTAAAGAGGCTGTCGCTGATATTAAATTTGCTAACAAAGTGAAATTAGCAGAGTACGTAAAACGCGAGTTAGGGGTAGAGCTTGATCCGCACGCTTTATTTGACGTGCAAGTAAAACGTATTCACGAATACAAACGCCAAATGTTGAACGTATTGCATATTATCGCTCGCTACAATGAAATGCTTGCCAACCCTGAAAAAGATTGGCAACCCCGTGTATTTATCTTGGCGGGTAAAGCGGCTTCAGCTTATTATGCGGCAAAACAAACCATTCATTTAATCAATGATGTGGCGAATGTAATCAACAACGATGAACGTTTGAAAGGTCGCTTGAAAGTAGTGTTTATTCCAAATTACAGCGTGAGCCTTGCTCAGTTGATTATTCCTGCAGCGGATATTTCAGAGCAAATTTCACTTGCAGGCACAGAGGCTTCTGGCACTAGTAATATGAAGTTTGCTTTAAATGGCGCATTGACACTCGGTACACTCGACGGTGCAAACGTGGAGATCCTGGAAAATGTGGGCGAAAATCACATTTTCATCTTCGGTAATACGGTAGAACAAGTGGAACAACTTCGTCGCGACGGATACCGCTCATTTGAATACTATCAAAATGATGCTCAATTACGCACAGTTGTGGATCAAATTATTGAAGGTAAATTCTCACCGGAAGATCCTCAACGTTATCATCAACTATTACAAGGCTTGCAATACCACGATTATTATCAAGCGTTCGCTGATTTCCGTAGTTATGTAGAAACTCAAAAAGTCGTGGATGAGAAATACAAACAACGCGACCAATGGATTGAAAGTACCATCCAAAATATCGTGAATATGGGCTTCTTCTCATCTGACCGTACGATTAAAGAGTATGCGGAAAGAATTTGGAAAATATCATCTATCCAAGCAAAATAACACTTTTTTCATTCTCAAAATTAGCCCTATCTAGGGCTAATTTTTTAGGGAGTATTACTACTCTCTTTCTGACTACATTCCACAGCCGTTAGCATTCCTCTTAACAAATTCAATTCATTGGTTTCTAATTCGGCACGTTGATAAAGGCGACGGAGTTTGAGCATCACTGCATCATTACGGATAAAACCAAGTGCTTTATAAAGTCTTTCCGTGTGTTGGTAAAAATGTTCCAATGCTTCGGCATTTGGGTAATCTTTTTCGGCTTCTGCAAGCGGTCGGTGTTTTGCAAAGTTTTGCGTATTTTCGACCGCTTGTTGATTGCTAAGATAAGCCATTCTCACCTCATAAGCCGCTAATTGCACCGCCATGGCTAAATTGAGCGAGCCATATTCAGGATTGGTAGGAAAGTTTAAGTGATAATGACATTTGAGCAATTCTTCGTTAGTTAGCCCAACGCGTTCGCGCCCGAAAACGAGGGCAACTTTGCCTTGTTCAGCACGTTTTACGACTAATTCGCCACAAATACGTGGCTCGATCAAACTACTTTGTAAGTGTCGCAAGCGGGCACTAGTGCCAATGACTAATTGACAATCGGAAACGGCTTCATCAAAGGTAGAAAAGGTTTGTGCATTTTCAAGCAGATCTTTTGCTCCTGCTGAAAGGGCAAAGGCATCTTCATCAAGCGGGCGTTTTGGCTCAACCAATCGCAAATGGCTAAGCCCCATGGTTTTCATTGCACGAGCTACAGAGCCAATATTAGCGGGTAGAGAAGTTTCGACAAGAACAATTTGAATGTGGTCTAAAATATTCATTTTGATTTTATTTAAAGCATTTTTTATAGTGACTTATTCTATCAAATTTCACTTTCATTATGAAATTACAGATTTCGTCAAATAATTAAATTGATAGGCATAATTTTTTTACAAATTTGACAAATTTAGTGGTAGAGTTATGGCATTTTTTTAAAACCATAGGGGCTACTTTAGTAGCTGAAATTATAACCCCAATCCAATACAGGAGTCTTTATGCTTATTGGTGTACCAAGAGAACTGTTAGATGGTGAAACGCGTGTTGCTGCAACACCGAAAACCGTTGAGCAGATTAAAAAACTGGGCTTTGAGGTGATCGTTGAACACGATGCTGGCTTTAAAGCAAGTTTTGAAGATGATGCCTTTGCGAAAGCAGGTGCGTCTGTTGGCACAACACAAGAAATTTGGAATGCAGACATTATTTTTAAAGTGAATGCACCCACTGAACAGGAAATTGCCCTTATTAAAGAAGGTGCAACCCTTGTGAGCTTTATTTGGCCAGCACAAAATCCTCAATTGATGGAAAAATTAAGTGCGAAGAAAATCAATGTATTAGCAATGGATGCGGTGCCACGTATCTCTCGTGCACAAGCATTAGATGCCCTTTCTTCTATGGCAAATATTTCAGGTTACCGTGCGGTGATTGAAGCGGCAAATGCGTTTGGTAGCTTCTTTACGGGTCAAATTACGGCAGCGGGCAAAGTTCCGCCTGCGAAAGTGCTTGTGATTGGTGCAGGTGTAGCAGGTTTAGCGGCAATCGGTGCGGCGAATAGCTTAGGGGCGATTGTGCGTGCGTTTGACTCACGCCCTGAAGTAAAAGAGCAAGTAAAATCAATGGGTGCAGACTTCTTAGAAATTGATTTTGAAGAAGAAAGTGGCTCAGGCGATGGTTATGCGAAAGTGATGTCGGAAGAGTTCAACCGTCGTGCGATGGAACTTTACGCAGAGCAAGCGAAAGAAGTGGATATTATTATCACGACAGCGGCAATTCCAGGTAAAGCAGCACCACGCTTAATCACGAAAGAGATGGTAGATTCAATGAAACCAGGCTCTGTGATTGTGGACTTAGCAGCAGCAACAGGCGGTAACTGTGACTACACCAAAGCAGGTGAAGTGGTGGTAACAGACAATCAAGTGAAAGTGATTGGCTACACCGACTTCCCAGCACGTTTACCAACCCAATCTTCACAACTGTATGGTACTAACTTAGTGAATTTATTAAAACTATTAGCACCGAACAAAGATGGACAAATCAACATCAACTTTGAAGATGTGGTATTACGTGGCGTAACTGTTATTCGCGAAGGCGAAGTAACCTGGCCAGCACCACCAATTCAAGTATCAGCTCAACCGCAACAAAAAGCGGCAGCTACCCCAGTTGAGAAAAAAGAAGAGAAACCAACCGATCCACGCGTGAAATATGGCGTGATGGCAGGTGTTGGTGCCTTATTCCTTTGGTTAGCTTCTGTTGCACCAGCGGCATTCTTATCTCACTTTACCGTATTCGTATTGGCGTGTGTGGTAGGTTACTATGTCGTTTGGAACGTTAGCCACGCATTACATACCCCATTAATGGCGGTAACCAATGCGGTTTCAGGGATTATTATCGTAGGGGCGGTGTTACAAATTCGCCAACCAACGGGGAATCTCTTTATTGATATTCTTGCTTTCATCGCTATTCTGGTTGCAAGTATCAATATCTTTGGTGGTTTTAAAGTGACGCAACGTATGCTTGCAATGTTTAGAAAAGGTTAAGGAGAAGCAAGATGTCATTTGGATTTGTTACCGCAGCGTACATTATTGCTGCTATCCTCTTTATTATGAGCCTAGCGGGGCTTTCTAAGCACGAAACCGCAAAAGCAGGTTGTTGGTATGGTATCGTGGGTATGGCAATTGCATTAGTTGCAACCATCTTTGGCCCACAATCACAAGGCACACTTTGGATCTTAATTGCAATGGCAATTGGTGGTTTCATCGGTGTGAAAAAAGCCCTTAAAGTAGAAATGACTGAAATGCCAGAGCTTGTGGCAATTCTTCACAGCTTTGTAGGTTTAGCCGCGGTATTAGTGGGCTTCAATAGCTGGGGCTTACACATAGAAGCCGTTGCACCGACTAACTTAGATGAAGTAGCACTTGCCGCATTCCACGCAGAACAAGCAACCCTTGCGAACATTCACAATGTGGAAGTGTTCTTAGGGATCTTCATCGGTGCGGTAACTTTCTCTGGCTCATTAGTTGCGTTTGGCAAATTAAGCGGTAAATTATTTGGTCGCAAAGTAAACTCTGCGGCATTAAACCTTCCGCACAAACATAAATTAAACCTTGCAGCATTAGTGATTTCAGCCCTATTAATGATCTCATTCTTAAACAGCCCAGATAATATCTTCCCTGTGTTAATTATGACAGCAATCGCTCTTGCATTCGGCTGGCACTTAGTCTCATCAATCGGTGGTGCAGATATGCCAGTGGTAGTGTCAATGCTTAACTCATACTCAGGTTGGGCAGCGGCAGCAGCAGGCTTTATGTTAAGCAACGACTTGCTTATCGTAACAGGGGCGTTAGTAGGTTCTTCAGGTGCAATCCTCTCTTACATTATGTGTAAAGCAATGAACCGCTCATTTATCAGTGTAATCGCTGGCGGTTTCGGCACAGAGGTAAAAACAAGCTCAGGCGAAGAAGAACAAGGCGAATACCGCGAAACTTCAGCAGAAGAAGTGGCAGAAATGCTTAAAAATGCAGGCTCTGTGATCATCACACCTGGATATGGTATGGCGGTTGCACAAGCACAATACCCTGTAGCTGAAATCACCGCAAAATTACGCGAAAAAGGCGTGAACGTTCGCTTTGGTATTCACCCTGTTGCGGGTCGTTTACCTGGTCATATGAACGTATTATTAGCGGAAGCGAAAGTACCTTACGATGTGGTATTAGAAATGGACGAAATCAACGATGATTTCGAAGATACTGATGTTGTATTAGTTATCGGTGCAAACGACACCGTAAACCCCGCGGCATTAGACGATCCATCAAGCCCAATCGCAGGTATGCCAGTATTAGAAGTTTGGAAAGCACAAAATGTTATCGTGTTCAAACGCTCAATGGCAGTAGGCTACGCAGGCGTACAAAACCCTCTTTTCTTCAAAGAAAACACGCAAATGTTATTCGGCGATGCAAAAGAACGTGTAGACGATATTTTAAGAGCATTAAATAACTAGCTTTAAATTTAACAAAAGATAAGACTGACTTTGATATAATGCAAATGTCAGTCTTTTTTATTTCTTAATTTTATGAAAAATAACTTAATCAAATATAGCGGTTTAGTGATCCTTTTAGTAAATTTAACCGCTTGTGGCACAATAATTAATTTAGGCAAAGGAGATTATACTGCCTATGGTGGAGTCAGAAATGATTTTAACGTCATTCAAGAGGGTGGAGTGTTAGGCGTTTTAGCGGTGATTGATTTACCACTGAGTTTTGTTTTTGATACATTGATATTGCCCGTCACATTAAGCAAATAATGCTAGTATTATATAGCAGTTATACAAAATGATTTTGCACTGATGAGAATATTAAAATGACTTCACCAATTTATTCTATTCGAAATAAATGCGTGAACCTTACGGTTCACACAACAATGTAAAATAATTTTATACTCTTAATCATTATTTCTAGTTCTATTCCATAAATCTGCATATTTCACAAATGTAGAGTGTGCAGATAATATAGCAAGCAAAAATCCTTGTTTACCATCTAAGAATCCTGCTTTCAATAAATACATTTTTACAAAACAGCCTAATGCGTGAGTAACACCATCCATTAAAGATGCCTTTTTCCCTACATTAGCTCGTTGAATTGCCCAGGCTTTAGCATAACTCGCTGATTTTACTAAGTAATGGTGAATATCCTTATAGGTAAAATGTAATAAGTCCCCTTTAAGTTTCTTAACTTGTGCATTTTTAGGATAATGCACCTTCTCATGCACTAATTCATCACCATATTGTGCAAAATCTTGACGATATAAACGCACAACATAATCAGGATACCAGCCTGAATGTGTGATTTGACGACCAAAAACTTCACTTAAACGGCTTACTTGATAAACGGTATTTTGTTCATTATTTTCGACCGCTTGTAAAATACTTTGCTTCAGCTCTGGTGTTACTCGCTCATCAGCATCAAGCCATAATACATAATCACTGGTCACATATTGTTGTGCTAACTGGCGTTGCTTGCCAAAGCCTTGCCAATCTGTGTTAATGTAAACTTTCGCATCAAATCGCTCAGCAATTTGTAAGGTTTCATCGGTGCTGCCGCTATCTAAAATTACAATTTCATTTACCCAATCTTTTACTGTTTCAAGACAAGCAGCTAAATCTTGGGCTTCATTTTTAACAATCATTGCAACACTTAATGTTGGCATTTTTTATTCCTATTCATATTGAGTAATGCGGTTATTTTACGTGATATGAAGCAAAATCGCATCTTAAAAACAAGAAAACCTGATCAAGCATTGCTTAATCAGGTTTTTTATCGGTTAAAGAAAATTATGTTTCGGTGTTTTTAACTCTAGGCAGTACTAAATTCATTAGAATCGCAGCAATTGCACAAAGGCTGATACCTTTTAGTGAAAATTCGCCTACATTGATAAGCATACCACCAATACCAAAGGTCATCACGACTGAAACAATGACAAGGTTGCGAGCTTCTCCCATATCGACTTTGGCTTTGATTAAGGTACTCATTCCTACCGCAGCGATAGAGCCAAATACAAGCATCATAATGCCTCCCATCACCACACCTGGAATCGTTTGTAAGAACGCCCCCACTTTACCACAGAATGAAATGGCAATTGCCCAACAAGCCGCCCAAGTCATAATCGTTGGGTTGAAGTTTTTAGTAAGCATGACTGCACCTGTTACTTCAGCATAGGTTGTATTTGGTGGCCCACCAAGAAATGAAGCGGCAGAAGTTGCGATACCATCTCCCAATAATGTGCGGTGTAAACCTGGTTTTTTTAAAAAGTCGTTACCCGTTACAGAGCTGATTGCCATAATACCACCCACATGTTCCACTGCTGGAGCAATCGCAATGGGAAGTAAATATAAAATCGCATCTAAGCGGAATTCTGGGAAAGTAATGGTCGGCACATCAAACCATGCTGCATTTTGCACGGGAGTGAAGTCTACAATACCAAGAAAAAGAGATAACAAATAGCCCACAACGATACCGAACATAATCGGCACAAGTTTCATCAAACCTTTAGCAAATACGGCAACAATGACAGTAGTGATTAACGTAACCATTGAAACAAGCATTGCAGTATCTTGTGAAATAGCTCCATTTGTGTTTTTACCTAATGCCATATCCACTGCAACAGGTGCTAATCCTAAACCAATGATGATGATAACAGGGCCAACAACAACAGGCGGAAAAATTCTGTCCATTATTTGAGCCCCTTTCCATTTTACCAGGCTACTTAAACAGAGGTAAACCAAGCCTGTACAAGCTAATCCGCCCATAGTAACAGCAATCCCCCACGCTTGCACACCGTATTGAATTGGAGCGATAAAAGCGAAAGAAGAAGCAAGAAAAATAGGTACTTGACGTTTGGTACAGAGTTGGAAAAGGAGAGTACCGACACCTGCAGTAAGCAGAGCGGTGTTTGGATCAAGCCCCGTGATTAACGGAACTAGCACTAAAGCACCGAAAGCGACAAAGAGCATTTGTAAGCCAACAAAGGCTTGTTTCGGTCTACTAATGGTTTGATGGTTCATGGAAGTTTCTCAGTTGTGATAATAAAAACAAGTTGGTTATCTTTCGACAACTGAGAGTAAATTATACTAAAAATCAGCTAGCTTGAATAGAACTTATCGATAGCTAATAAAAAAGCGGTCAATTTTGACCGCTTTTTATCATTTAATCATTAACTTATAAAGTTAATACTAGTGAGATTACCATTGGTAACCTACACCTACAGAGCCACCCATTTCACCACGAGTATTCGCATTACCTTGAAGTTTCAAGATAACTTTACCGTTGTCTGAAGCACGAGAGTAACCTACTGCTACAGCACTTTGACCTTTGAAGGTACCTGCTGCTGCTGCTACCATTGATTTACCAGGAATATAAACTTGTGGTAAACCTGCTGCAGCATTCGCACCTGCAATACCTGCACGTAAATCTTTACCCATACGGTTCACTTTGTGATCTAAGTGAGCGATGTTTTGAGCATTTTGATTCACACGAATATTCGTTGCATTTAATTGGCTACCATTCACTGCATCTGTAGACGTTGCAGATACAACACCTGCCGCTACGTTTTGGATCTGAGCTTTGCTTGTCGCATTACCTACAGACACCACACGTGTATTCGCATCTTCAGGGTTACCTGCTACATCCGTTGAACCATCAATGCGGTATGCACCAGTGTTCACTTTACCAGCTGTTGAACCTGCACCAATTGCCACAGAACCTTTCGCAGCATTTGTTTCAACTTTAGCATTATTACCGATTGCTACCGAACCTTCTGTATTTGCTACAGAGTTAGGTCCTACTGCAACAGAATTTGAACCTGCAGCCTTAGCTGCTGTGCTACCAGCTGTTGCATTTGCCTTGAGGTAGTCATTACCTACAGTAATTGTACGAACACCTGCAGCATCTGTTGCACCTTTCACAGTGACACCTGTGCCTGCTTCTGCTTTGAAGTCTACACGGTTAGCATTTTTCACGCTATCTGCGTAGTTATTATCACTTGCAGAAACAACCCAACCTAAGTTCTTCGCATCTTCCACTGTAATCGCATTAGATGGATTTGATGAGCTTAAGTCTGCAATGTTACCCGCAGCTTTAGTCACATTTGTTGCCAATGGAGCATTTGCCTGTGTTGACGTTGCCGGCGTTACCGCTGTTGCGGTTGAAATTGGATTAATTTCAATCGCACCTGTTTGTGGATTCACCCTTGCCGTCACATCACCTGGGCGATAGTACTTACCATCTGCCGCTTTCACTAATGGATCACCATTAACATCCACGTTATATTTATTTGGATCTGAGTTAAAGTTACCGTCTGTCGCTTTGCTTACATTCGTTAACTGTGCTTTACCCATATCTAACTGTGGATTTGCATCAGTACCTGATGTCGTAATATTCACTTGTGGATTACCTGCCGTACCGTTACCGATAGACAATGTTTGATTCACTTGTGCATTTTCAAATGTTACATCTTTAGTCGTTGCAAAAGTAAAGTTTGCACCATCTTGTTTAATTGCAATGTTCTTACCTGCTGTATAAGTCACGGTAGAACCTGCTTTCACTGTCGCATTTGCTTTACCTGCTTGGTTGACAATCCACGCACCTGAATTTGCAATGGTTGCATTAAATGACGCACTATTGATTGCATTAGCCACTGTTGATGCATTTACTAAGTTATTTCCGTTTGCCGAATTAAAGGTAATAGTACCATTATTATTCGGATGACGGCTTAACTCAGTGGTATTTGCTGCAACGTTACCTTGGCTATCCACTTTAATCGTTGTGCCATCTACTTTCGCATCATAAGTTACATTGATTGCACCATTAGCATCCTTAGTCACATTTGCAACTGTACCTGTACCGTTTACATAGTTCACGGCTTGACCTGGTTTCACCGGAGCAACTATACCGTTAGAAAGTTTTGTAGTCCAACCAGAGTTGTTAATAGCATCAGCTACTTCTGATACTGTTGCAAAACGGTTACCCTCTGCACCAATAACAAGCTCACCTTTATCATTACGTGCGCCATATTGTGCTGTATAAGTAATATTACTTGCACCTACGTTACCTTTCGCATTTGTCAGTACCGTATTTGTAACTGAAGTAGTATTCACTTGGAAACTTACATTTGCACCACCTTTGTTATTTGCTACAACAAATGCATTCACTGTCGAGCTATTCACAAAGTTAACTTGTTCATCTGGAGCAATACGTTCAACAACAGAAGTTGTATTACCAATTTTCCAACCCGCATTCACATAAGAGTTCAAGTTCTTAATTGCATCTGCCACATTCGTTGCTGCACTTGGTGCCTGATAGTTCTCAGTTGGTTTCAAGGTAGTTGGTTTCGTATCTACTGATACATTGAAGTTTTCAACTTTACCTGTTGTCGTGTTAAAGGTTGCCCCACCGCCGATAATATTCGCCGTTGAGTTACCTGCATTAAACACCTGACCTGAGTTTGCAGCTTGTGTGCTACCATTTGCTAACGTACCATTTGCTACACCATTGATGTTAGTTGGTTCACCTTTCGCATTTGCAATATTTAAACCTTTATCATCTGATGTAATCGTTGTCGCATTAGTACCGTTGCCTACAGTTAGCGTGCTATTCACATTCGCATTCGTAAACGTTACGTTTTCTGTTGTTGAGAACGTAAAGTTTTGGTTGTCTTGCTCAATCGCAATGTTTTTACCTGCAATGTACGTAACATTTCCGCCCGCTTTCACTTTAGCTGTCTTAGCTGTTTGTGTCGCAAACTTATCTACCGCTTTGGTTGATACGCTAAATGACGCATTGTTCACTAAGTTCGCCACACTGCTTGCATTTAAGAATGATTTACCATCCGCTACTGCTACTGTACCGTTTGGATTTACCGAACCTGTCGTTTGGTTAACATTGTAAGATACAGCTACTTTACCATCTTTTAATGTTACATTCGCTGTCGTACCGTTACCGTTTACGTAATCAACTTGCGTACCTGGGGTGATCACTTTCGTTTCAGGTAAACCTGTTGTTGCATTCGTTACGTTCGTATTCCAGCCTGACTTATTAATCGCATTCGCCACGGTTGTAGCATTAACTAAGTTAGTTCCATCCTCACCTGTCGCTACAGAAACTGTACCGTTGTTATTTACAGTCGTTGTTAAATTTGATGTTTTTACTGGCTCTGCTTTTGCAGTAATGGTAATCGTAGACACTTTGTTATCTGCATCAGTTGTCGTAACCACATCAGTTGTTGCGTTATTACCTGATTTAAATACCACTGTGTCATACGGTTTCACAAAATCAACCGCATCAACTTCTGCACCTGCCGTTTTTTGACCACGTAAGTTCCAACCCGCATTTAACACATCATCAATCGTTGATGCACGTGCTTTATCTGCCGCTGTAAATGTTGGAGCCGCTACTTCAGTTGCAGTCACGGCATTACCTTTGTAATTCGCTGTACCTGGTAAGAAGCTTTCTACATTGTTAATTGCAACTGGTGCCGTACCATTCGTCAAGTTTAAGCCCGCTGTCGTTGAAGTAATATTCACTTTCGGACTCGTCGTCGTACCATTACCGATCGTTAATGTACTGTTAACTTGTGCATTATTAAACACTACGTTTTCTGTTGTTGAGAACGTAAAGTTTTGGTTATCTTGCTCAATCGCAATATTTTTACCTGCAATGTACGTAACATTTCCGCCCGCTTTCACCTGAGCTGTCTCAGTTGTTTGTGTCGCAAACTTATCTTCCGCTTTGGTTGATACGCTAAATGAAGCATTGTTCACTAAGTTCGCTACACTGCTTGCATTTAAGAATGATTTACCATCCGTTACTGATACTGTACCGTTTGGATTTACCGAACCTGTCGTGCTATTTACATCGTAAGAAACTGATACAACATCTTTGCCGTTTGCATCTTTCACTGTTGTTACATTCGCTTTCGTGCCGTTACCATTTACATAGTTAACTTGGTCACCTGGGTTAACATTTAATGTTGTACCGTCACTTAATGTTGTGTTCCAACCCGCGTTGTTAATCGCATTTGCAACTGTTGTGCCATTTACATAGTTATTACCATTCGTTACAGCTGTTGTACCGTTTGCGTTACTTGTTAGAGTCGTTGTATTCAATGAGATATTGATATTACGAACGCCATCCGTTGTGTTACCCGTTACTGAAACACCATTCACACCGTTGAATTTCACTTCTTTTGCGTTAGTTACAGTATCTTTGTAACTATTGCCGTTCGCTGATACTACCCAACCTAAGTTCGTTAAATCACGTACGGTCGCTGCTGAGTTCAACACATCTTCAGATAATGGATTGGTTGTATTACCTAAATCTAATAATTTCTCTGTTGTTCTCGCTGTATCTGTAATTGGTGTTACATTAACAACTGAAGTGTTCAAGCTTGAACCCACACCTTTAATTTGTGTCGGTTTACCATCTGCTGACGTAATATTTAACGCTGAAGTCGGTGCTTCTTTATTTACATCTGCAGCTGTCGCATTTTCAGTCTTCAAGTTCACTACCGGAGATGATGAACCTGTTGTACCGTTACCCAGTGCTAATGTGTTCGTTACATTCGCATTCGTAAACGTTACGTTTTCTGTTGTTGAGAACGTAAAGTTTTGGTTGTCTTGCTCAATCGCAATGTTTTTACCTGCAATGTACGTAACATTTCCGCCCGCTTTCACTTTAGCTGTCTTCGTCGTTTGCGTTGCAAACTTATCTACTGCTTGACCTGTCGTTACGTTAAACGACGCATCGTTAATCGCTTTCGCCACAGTTGAAGCATTGACTAAACTTGTACCAGCTTCACCTGTCGGCACAGAAATAGTACCATTGTTGTTTACTTGAGTCGTTAAACCAGCTGTTTTCGCTTCAACTTTATTTGTCGTTGCATTTACCTGAATAGTCGCGTTATCCGTATTAATGTTAAATGAAACATCATTTTGACCATTCGCTTCCGCTGTTACCGTCGCATTTACACCTGTGCCGTTAACAAAGTTTACTTGGTGACCCGCTGATACATTGTGTTTCACCGCTTTCGCGTTGTCGCCTACTTTCCAGTACGCTGCGTTAATTGCTTCTGCAACATTTTTCGTGGTAGCTACGCCATCTGTCGTTGAGGTTACATTTAATGCACCTGGTGATGTCGTATTTACGGTTGTCGTATCAATGGTTTGGTTGTTTACATTAAAAGTAACATTCGCACCCGTACCTTTACCTGAAGCATTTGCTGTCACTACGGCTGTAGTAAAGTTACCATTATTAAAGTTTACTACGTCACTTGGTACAATACTGATATTATTCGCTGGTTCGATATTACCATCTTTATCGACAATAATATTTCCCGGTACATCCTTATCATTATTTTTTACACGGAAACCGGTTTCAACACGATTCATTACCGCATAAAGTTGTGAGCCATTGATCGCATCTGTTGAACTTTGGTTAATAGCCCCAGCTGCCAAGTTTTTAATTTGACGCTCGTGACCTACAGTACCAATACTTACATATTGTCCGCTGTTAACTGGTTGACCGGCAAAACCTTCATATGAGAAAAAGCCATTTGTTGCACGCACTGAGGCATTGTTCACTTTTTGAACCGGATCAGATGCACCACTAAAGGCTAAACTATCTGTAGCTTGTGTTGAACCATCTACATTGGTTGTTACGCCCCCTACCACATCTGATGAGTTAAAGCCTAACACCACAGAGTTATTGGTACGTACTGTCGTAATGTTCGAACCCAATGCCATAGAGGTAATACCTGTTACGTTAGAGTGTGCCCCTAACACCACAGAAGCTCTACCCGTTACACAAGATTCTGAACCGATGGTAATTGCATTAACCGATTTTGCATGCGCACGCGTACCAAGTGCCGTTGCAGCACGTTCTGTTGCTAACGAATAATAACCAATCGCGTTTGAATTATCTGCGTGAGCTTCTGCCACGGTACCCATAGCAATAGAGTTTGTTCCGTTAGCACGTGAAATAACCCCTTGTGCAATAGATGATTCCCCTCTCGCTAAAGCGTTAACACCGAGAGCTTGTGAACCTGTACCACCTGCTTGTGATGAGGTACCCAATGCCATAGAAACATCACCAATTGCTGCGGTACGAATGTTATTGTCAGACTTGCCATCGTTAGATAAAATCAATGCCGTCACGTTATGCGTTTTATTAATCACATCATTACGTGCACTTGCTGTACGACCACCAGCCACCCAAGTTTTATATTCCGCGACTTCAGCATCTGTAATCCCTGCTTGCTTATATGCTTGATCTAACAAGTTAGGCAATTTTGCCAAATTAATACCATTTTTGCGAATCTCAGGGATATACTGGGTAAGTTTTGCTTTCGCTTTATCAATGTCGTCACCACCCAATGATACAGACGAGTTACCCATAGCTGTAGAGTCTGCACTTAGTGCACTCGCTTGGTCGCCCCATACGAAAGCACGAGAACCCACTGCGGTAGATTGACCAATTTGGAATTTTTGCCCCAAGTTATTGGTTGCATATGAACCTAGAATAGTATCACCGGAAGTACCTGCAGATTCCGCTTTTGAACCAACTGCTACGGAAGATAAAACCCCCCATTTGCTATCGTTTTTATTTAAGCCGTTATAATTGCTCTGTTTAATGATAGCACCAGAACCAATGGCAATATCTGATGTTTGTTCAACATATGAGTTTCGACCGATAGCAATCGCATCTTGTGCACTTGTCCATGTTACGCCACTACGACTTGTTGCAGTTGCATTATCACCAATAGCGATCTGACCAATTGCCCGAACATTTGGTGTACCATCTGTTGCACCACGTGAGCCGTTCGAAGATGAAGTAAAGGCTTTAGCACCATTACCAATGGCAATAGCACGATGACCAGCTCTAGCACCATCACCTTGAGCAATCGAATTATTACCTACAGCTGCTGCACCCGAACCAATTGAAATCGTACGAGAACCTGTAGCTTCAGCTTTCTCACCAATTGAAATCGAACGCTCACCAGTACCTTGAGCACCCGCACCAATTGAAATACCAAAGTTACCCGTTCCAGTACCGCCCACATTCACCGTATCATCACTGCTTTTAGAGCCAATGGTAATAGATTTATTCGATCTCGTATTAACCGCTGACTGTACATTATCAGCAACAAGAACCACTGACGTTCCCGTACCACTGACTAAAACAGCCGCATCTGAACTCGTTGCCCAAAGTGCACTTGATACTGCAAGGGATACCGCAGCAACTTTGTTTGTTTTTGATTTCGTTTTGCCTTTTGCAGACGTTAATTCAGATACTGCCACCCAAGATTGCGTAGCGTGGTTCCAAATTACCTTAAAGACTTTATTCATTCATTTTTTCCTTTTAGATATGCTATATAATGAAAAAGGGAATACAACGCCTCTCCTCATATTCAATATAGAGATAGGTTTATATTCTCCTTCGTTATACATATTGATTACCTAATAAACAAGATAACCATATTGGTTATAATACATTTTTTCGATAAACAAAAAAACTATATTTACATAACATTACAATAAAGTACGTAAGTTAATCTATTTCTAGATAAACCTTTATCATAATATCATAAAAATAAGATGGGTGATAAAAAATACTAACTAATTCTCAGTATTATGTCGTCTCTGTACAAGATGATTTTTGCCCCCTTACAAGAACAACTATAAAGACTTATCCTAGCCACGACTCAACAAGTTCATGGGTTGTTTCTTTATGCACCCACATACTGCTTAAATCTGGTTGCGGGAATTTTGTATGGTTGTAGCCAACCCATTGCTGAAAATCAAACACGGCGTGTGGGTAGCCATTAAGCAATAAAAAGGCTTGACAGCCATCTTCAGACCAACAAATTTCTAATCGGCGTGGTTCTTTTAGGCTATTTTGCTCAATATCACTCACGTTGTAAACGAACAAACTATCAACAATCGGTTGCTCGGCTTGGTGTAAATCCATTGCATAGAAATAGCCTGTTTCGCCATCATCTTCAAACATAACGACTAAATGTTCGTGTTGAGTGGAGTGAGCTCCATTACGATAGCCTTCGCCTAATAATATTTGATCAGTTAATACGGAATATAACATTCGGTTTTCCTTACCATAGCAAAAAAAGATAGAAAAAATGCCACAGAAATCTGTGGCATTCTTATAAAGCTAATCAGCTTCAATTATCGCAAAAATTATGCTTGACCTTTCACCGCTTTTAAACCTAAGAATGGTGCTGGCGTACCTGCACGTTCTAATGCTTCTTCAATACGGATTAATTGGTTGTATTTCGCAATACGGTCTGAACGACTCATCGAACCTGTTTTAATTTGACCTGCTGATGTACCTACCGCTAAGTCAGCAATAGTTGCATCTTCAGTTTCACCAGAACGGTGTGAAATTACTGCTGTGTAACCTGCATCTTTCGCCATTTTGATTGCGGCTAACGTTTCAGTTAATGAACCGATTTGGTTGAATTTGATTAAGATTGAGTTTGCGATACCTTTTTCGATACCTTCTTTTAAGATCTTCGTATTAGTTACGAATAAGTCATCACCCACTAATTGGATTTTATCGCCTAATACTTGAGTTTGGTATGCGAAACCTTCCCAGTCTGATTCATCTTGACCATCTTCAATAGAAACGATTGGATACTCTTTGGTTAAGCCTTCAAGATAGTGAGTAAACTCTTGAGAAGTGAAAGTTTTGCCCTCGCCTTTTAACTCGTAGTTGCCCGTTTCTTTGTTGTAGAACTCAGAAGATGCACAGTCCATCGCTAAAGTAACATCTTTACCTAACACATAACCTGCCTTTTCAACTGCTTCTTTGATACATGCTAAAGCATCTGCGTTAGAAGCTAAATTTGGAGCGAAACCACCTTCATCACCCACTGCGGTATTTAAACCTTTAGATTTTAATACTTTCGCTAAGTTGTGGAATACTTCAGCACCGATGCGTAATGCTTCACGTAACGTTTTCGCACCGACTGGTTGAATCATAAATTCTTGGATGTCCACGTTGTTATCTGCGTGCTCACCGCCGTTGATGATATTCATCATTGGTAATGGCATTGAGTATACGCCTGGCGTGCCGTTTAATTCAGCGATATAAGCGTAAAGTGGTAAACCTTTAGATGCTGCTGCTGCTTTCGCTGTTGCTAATGAAACGGCTAAGATTGCGTTTGCACCAAATTTAGATTTGTTTTCTGTACCATCTAAATCGATCATAATTTGGTCGATTTCAGCTTGTGCAGAACCCTCTTTACCAACGATAGCGTTTGCAATTTCATTGTTTACCGCAGAAACCGCTTTTAATACGCCTTTACCTAAGAAACGTGATTTATCGCCATCACGTAATTCCAATGCTTCGCGAGAACCTGTTGATGCACCAGATGGAGCTGCTGCAAGACCGACGAAGCCACCTTCTAAGTGAACTTCAGCTTCAACTGTTGGGTTACCACGAGAGTCGATGATTTCACGACCAATTACTTTTACAATTTTAGCCATTGTTGATATTCCTCTAATTGAGATAATGAAAAAAAGAATAGGGATATAGTAAAGAGATTTGCTAAATTTGTCTTGCAAAAAGATGATTTAGTTCATTTTACTTGCCACTAATTTGATCTAATACTATAAATCGGCAATATTATAGCAACTTTTCCGCTTTTTCGGTAAGCCTACCACAAAAGAGTGAGACAAAATCCTATTTTTTAACTAATAACGTTAACACCTCGTAATGGGCTGTGTGTGGGAACATATCAAAGAGTTGTACCTTGCATAATGAATAATTCGTGAATGCTTCAAAATCTTTTGCCATTGTTTGAGCGTTACAGCTGGAATAAATTAAATATGGCGGAGCAAGCTCATTTAAATATTCACTTAATGCCTGTCCAATTCCCCGTCTTGGCGGATTAACAATGACTAAATCGGGGCGGTTTTGTGTTTCACTCGAATGAATCGCAAATTGAGCCGAGTCAAGTGAGGCAAACGTGATGTTGTTCAACCCTAATTTTTCAGCCGATTTGGTGGCACTCGCAATGGCGGATGCAGAAATTTCAATCCCCGTCAGTGAAACGCTTGGATTTTTTGCTTGCAATGTGTTGACACAATGTAATCCAAACCCTCCCACGCCACAAAACAGATCCCAACAGTGCTGAATCGGCAACTCTTTTACCCATTCTTGAGCTGTCTTATACAATTGGCTTGCCACAAGCGGGTTAGTTTGAAAGAAACCTTGCGGACGAATAAAGAGCGGAATACCGTTAAAATTTTCTTCAATTGTCGTCTGCTCTGTCAGGAAAATTTCCGTTTCGCCTTCTAAAATCGCAGCGTGTTGCGGTTGGATATTTAAGCTCACTACCGAATTTTCAGGTAGCTTCGCTAACAATGCGGGTAATTCCCGTTCTACAAGCGGTTGTTTTTGTGTTGAGCGAAGCACAAAACGCAACATAACCGATTGATTAGCCTGGCTTTGTGTAATGAGGATATATTTCAACTCGCCTTTTTTCTTTGCAATGTTATAAGGCACTAATCCCGCCCGACCGATAAAATCTTCTAACATTGGGAAAAGTGTTTCCACTCCTTTGGCATACAAAGGGCAATCGGTTAAATCTACCCCACTTTGTGGATCGTTCTGATCTTTCAGTAAGCCTAAAATCGGGCGTTCTACGCTGCCACTGACGACCATTTTGGCTTTATTACGAAAGTGTGAAATCTCCGACATTACAGGCGGTAGAATTTCCGTCTGATTTTGCAAAATAAAAGGTGAAATCAACCGCTTGAGTGCTTCTTCTTTTAGGAAAATTTGCTCAGATAAATCCTTCTCCAGCCATTGGCAAGAATGGCATTGCTGTTGATTAAAATGTTGGCAATTTAATTTCATCATCAATGATTGAGTGCCTTCCATTCTAGCCATTTTTGTTGCCATTTGCTCAAACGTGCAGAGGCTTGTAAATAGTCCCGGTTTTTCTCTAAATCAGACCAACTGATATGCTTGCGTTTCATCAAGCTAATATGGCGTTCTTTCTGTGCTCGAGTAGGTTGATAGTTTAAATTATCTAACACTTGCACCACACCTTCAGGTTCATTACAAAGCAGTAACAAGTCGCAACCAGCACGAATCGCTTTTTCTGCACGCTCAACAACATTGCCCATAAATCCCGCCCCTTTCATGCCTAAATCGTCAGAGAAAATCACGCCATTAAAACTCAATTGCTGACGTAAAATATCTTTTAGCCAATAACTTGAACCGCTAGCAGGTTGGCTATCACATTGAGTATAAATCACGTGAGCAGGCATAATCGCAGAGAGTTTATTTTTAGCAATCAGCTGTTTAAATGGCTGAATATCTTGCTCAAAAATCACTGCTTTCGGACGATCATCAAAGGGAGTTTCTAAATGAGAGTCCGCTAAAACGTGTCCATGTCCTGGAAAATGTTTACCTGTCGTTGCCATTCCAACGGCTCTCATTCCATCAATAAAGCATTCAGCAAGCGGTAGTAATTCATGGAGATGTTGCGAAAAAGCACGATCGCCAATTGCCTGACTTTGATGTCCTAAATCCAACACTGGGGCAAAACTTAAATCAATATCTAAGGCAAACATTTCACTCGCCATTACCCAACCTGTTTCATAAGCAAGCTGTTTTGCCTCTTGTTCATTTTGAGCAAGCTGAGCAAAAGATTGCATTGCGGGTAGCGATGTAAACGCCTCACGGAAACGCTGTACTCGCCCGCCTTCTTGATCAACGGTAATCAACAGTGGCTTTTTTACACGTTGGCGAATTTCTTTAATTAATGCCTGAATTTGTGGTTTATCGTAAAAATTTCGGCTAAACAAAATTACACCCGAGACGACAGGATGTTCGAGTAACTCGACTTCTTCTTGAGAGAGTACTTTATCTTTTAAATCAATCAGTAACATAATTTATCTTTAAATGAATTTTAGATCGTCGTTATATTTTTCCAACCTAGTCAGTATTGCTTTTGCGTGGGGAGATTCTCATCCTTTATATATTTATATGATTTTGGGCGGGGGATACTCACCCTTTATATATTTATATGATTTTGGGCGGGGATAAACCCCGCCCCTACATTCAAAACAAGAGACATGATGCGGGGAATTCCCCTTCTTAATATGCAAACACCATTAACTTGTCAGCAAAAATTTCTGCAAGATCTGTCGAGTAAATTGCTTTCTTAAATAAAAGGCTAGAGGCAAGGATTGGATTGGCTGCCCTTGTTCATTTACTGCATTGGTAAGTGCTTTGCTATTTCTGCCTTTAGGACGAAGCTGTAGCACTTCTCCCAATGTAGCATTAATTTGATGTAACTGCCCTAATACTATCAGCTCCATCAACTCTTCCCAATCTCGCTGGAGTTGTCTCTCTTGCTCTAAAGAGGGTTGCCACAGAATCGGTTGCCCAATATGCCGTTCTGCAAGCGGAATCTGACGACGCCCTTCAATAGGCATCCACAACACCTTTTGCAATTTATGTCGAACGTGCGAGCTTTGCCAGGTAATACCATTATTTTGCACTAGCGGGGCAAGGCTTACAAACGTCGTTTCTAACGGTTCACCTTGCTCGTTAATCGGGAGCGTTTTGAGTTCTATGCCTAAATGAGCAAAATCTTGTTCGGCTTTCGAACCCGCTTTTGCCCCGAGAGCCGTTTCAATCAGCTGCCCAACCCACCCTTTATCGTGCTTTAAATCTTTCGGCACAGGTATGTTTAGCATTTCAGCAATTTCACCTAATCGAAAACCAGCTAACCAATGGGCATTGGCTAATAGTTCAGCTTCAGAAACAGGAAATTTAGCTAAATTCATTTTATCAGAAATAATTAGGGGGAAATTACATCCAAGCGTTGCTACGAATTACCCCTACGGCAATGCCTTCAATCTCAATATATTCAAAACGCGGATCAACGACAATCGATTCTAACTCATCATTTTCAGGATGAAGATAGATTAAATTACCTTTTTTCTCCAAGCGTTTAACGGTTACTTCATCGTCCACACGAGCAACTACCACCTGCCCATTTTTTGCGACTTTCGTTTTGTGCACCGCTAATAAATCGCCATCTAAAATGCCGATATTTTCCATTGAATTGCCGTTTACGCGAAGCAGATAATCCGCGGTTGGGTTAAACATAGTCCCACTGACAGGATAGTGATCTTCAATGTGTTCGATTGCCTCAATTGGCGTGCCTGCTGCTACGCGACCAACCAACGGCAAGCTGTCTTCATTTGCCGCTTCTTCATCATTCACTAAGATACGAATACCGCGAGATGTACCTGAAAGCATCTCAATATAGCCTTTACGAGCTAAGGCTTTTAAATGCTCTTCTGCCGCATTAGGCGATTTAAAACCGATTTCACGAGCAATTTCCACACGCGTTGGGGGCATACCAGTCGTTGAGATATGATTTTTAACAAAATCAAAGATTTCTTGCTGGCGCTCAGTTAATTGTTTACGTGCCATTTTATCCTCTCTGGTCTTTTATACATAATCTTTGGTATTATATACAGTAAGCTATGATTTGTAACTAATTTTTTCGAAATTTTGTGATACCATATGCCCGTTTGACAAAATAAATAAAGGATAATCCAATGTCAATTTTGCTTAATTTATACCGTAAATTGTTGAATTTACCGCTTTCTTTGCTAGTAAAATCACGATCTATTCCGACAGATCCCATTACCGAATTAGCACTTAGTCGTGAACAGCCTTTAATTTACGTTTTACCTTATACGTCACAATCAGACCTCCTGATTTTGCAACGAAACTGCCGTAGTTTGAACTTACCTGACCCGTTAGAACAAAATGTGATTAACGGTGTTTCATTGCCTCGTTTTGTCTTTTTAAACGAAGATCGCCGCATTTTTAAATCAAAAGAAGCAAAAAGCGAAACCGTTGTTTCCATTCATCGCTATTTAGATTTACACAAACAAGATCCCAATTTAGATGTGCAACTCATCCCAGTTTCTGTTCTTTGGGGAAGAGCACCAGGTAAAGAGAAAGCCCCCAATTTACGTGCGTTAGGTACATTTTCGCGTATTTTCTCGATCATTTGGTATGGTCGTGATAACTTCGTCCGTTTCTCACAAGCGGTCTCTTTAAATGAAATGGTTGCAAATCACGATGTCGATGAAAAACTCGCACATAAGTTGGCTCGTATTGCTCGTATGCACTTTGCAAAACAACGCTATTCAGCGATGGGTCCACAATTGCCTGATCGCCAAGCAATGTTCAATAAATTGTTAGATTCTGAAGTATTGAAAAAAGCGATTGCGGATGAAGCAGAAAATAAAAAAATGCCGCTTGAAAAAGCACGCGCTGAAGCCGCCAAAATACTTGATGAAATTGCAGCCGATGTAAAACACGATAGCTTGCGTATGGCAGATCGTCTGTTAAGCTGGCTTTGGAATAAGCTCTATCAAGGTATCAATGTTGAAAACAGTGAGCGCGTGCGTAAACTCGCCTTGGAAGGACACGAGATTGTCTATGTGCCTTGCCACCGTAGCCATATGGACTATCTGTTACTCTCCTATTTACTTTATCATCAAGGTTTAGTACCGCCTCATATTGCGGCGGGAATTAATCTAAATTTCTTTCCAGTTGGTTCACTTTTCCGTAGCTGGGGAGCATTTTTCATTCGTCGTACATTCAAAGGCAATCGCTTATATTCCACTATTTTTCGTGAGTATTTAGCCGAACTTTTCTATCGTGGCTACTCAGTTGAGTATTTTATTGAAGGTGGGCGTTCTCGTACAGGTCGTTTACTTGAACCTAAAACAGGCATGATGTCGATGACTATTCAAGCCCTACAACGTGGCTTAGCTCGCCCAATCAGTATTGTGCCTGTTTATATCGGTTATGAACACGTGCTAGAAGTGGATACCTACGCAAAAGAATTACGTGGAGCGACAAAAGAGAAAGAAAACGCAGGCTTAGTGCTTCGCGTGATTAAAAAATTGAAAAACCTAGGGCAAGGCTATGTAAACTTTGGTGAGCCAATCCAAATCAATCACTACCTAAACCAACACTTCCCAGAATGGCGTGAACCAAGCGAAGATGGGCGTGCAAAATGGCTCAATGAAGCGGTGGATAGCCTTGCTAAAAAAGTGATGGTCAATATCAACAAAGCAGCAGCAGTCAATGCAAAAAACCTGATTGGCTCGGCATTGCTTGCTTCTCGCCAACGTGCATTAACACGTGAGCAGTTGATTGAACAAGTAGAAAGTTATTTGCAACTTTTCCGAAACGTTCCTTATTCTCAAGAGATGACTCTCCCAACCGTCTCAGCAGAGGCGATGCTTGAACACGTGTTAAAATTACCTCGTTCAGGCGTAACCGCTGAAAAAGATAGTTTTGGCGAACTCATCCGTTTAGATCGCGAATCTGCCGTGTTGATGACCTATTATCGCAATAACATTCAACATCTGTTTGTATTGCCTTCACTCGTAGCAAGCGTAATTTTGCACTTAGAAGCGGTTTCAAAAGATTTAATTATCAAAATCGTGCAACAGATTTATCCGTTCTTGAAAGCGGAGTTATTTCTACATTTTAATGATACGGAACTTCGTCACCAAATAGAGCTAATTTTAAACGAATTTATTCGCCAGCAATTAGTAAAAAGTGAAAGCGATGTATTCAAACTGAACAATGCTCATCTGCGTTCATTACAGCTACACAGTAATGGCGTGCGTGAATTATTGCAACGCTATTTTATTGGTTTAAATATCTTACTCGATCGCCCTGATATTTCACGTGGAGAACTTGAAAAAGAGAGCCGTTCAATTGCTCAACGCTTATCTGTTCTGCACGGCATTAATGCACCAGAATTTTTTGATAAAGCATTATTCTCCACCTTCACTTCAACCCTAAGAACCGAAGGTTATTTCGATGATGAAGGAAAAGGAGATCAAACAAAAGTAAAAGTGATTGAAGATTTAATCTCAAGCCTGATTTCAGCAGAGATCAAAATGACGATTCGTAGTGCAGTGAAGTCGATTGAATAGTAATTCATCTGATTAAACATCCAAAACTGAAGTGTATGTGGTTTAACCGCATGCACTTTTTTGTTCTTATTTTAGACTTATTTTTAAATTATACGACTTTAAGATATAATGCAGAAATTTTTAATCTGAATGATTTATGTATACGTGGATTAAAATAATTTAATTTTAAAGGATAACGAAATGACTCCAGTTGTTGCCCTTGTGGGCAGACCGAATGTGGGTAAATCCACGCTCTTTAACCGCTTAACTCGTACGCGTGATGCGTTGGTGGCAGATTTTCCAGGTTTAACCCGTGACCGTAAATATGGTCACGCTAATATCGCAGGCTATGATTTTATCGTGATTGACACGGGCGGTATTGATGGCACCGAGGAAGGCGTTGAAGAAAAAATGGCGGAACAATCCCTTTTAGCCATTGAGGAAGCTGATGTAGTCCTTTTCTTGGTAGATGCACGTGCAGGGCTTCTGCCAGCAGATGTAGGCATTGCACAATACCTACGACAACGTGAAAAAACGACTGTTTTGGTAGCAAACAAAACGGATGGTATTGATGCTGATTCACACTGTGCAGAATTCTATCAATTAGGCTTAGGCGAAGTAGAACAAATTGCTGCAGCACAAGGTCGTGGCGTTACGCAGTTGATTGAGCAAGTATTAGCCCCATTAGGTGAGCAATTAAATGCAGATAAAGCGGTCGAAAATGGTGAAGAATTTGCAGAAGAAGAGGAAACCTCGCAAGACGAATGGGATCACGATTTCGATGTAGATAATGAAGAAGATGCGGCATTATTAGACCAAGCATTGGAAGAAGAAATCGAAGAACGTATTGAAGATAAAAATATTAAAATTGCGATCGTTGGACGTCCGAATGTCGGCAAATCAACGCTAACCAACCGTATTCTCGGCGAAGAGCGTGTGGTGGTTTACGATATGCCTGGCACAACCCGCGATTCCATTTATATTCCGATGGAACGCGATGATCAGCAATATACCATTATCGATACCGCAGGTGTGCGTAAGCGTGGTAAGGTAAATTTAGCTGTCGAGAAATTCTCGGTAATCAAAACCTTGCAAGCGATCCAGGATGCGAATGTGGTGCTATTAACCATTGATGCTCGTGAAGGGATTTCCGACCAAGATTTATCGCTTTTAGGCTTTATTTTGAATGCAGGACGTTCGCTTGTCATTGTAGTAAATAAATGGGACGGCTTATCACAGGATATTAAAGATCAAGTGAAATCAGAGCTTGATCGCCGTTTAGATTTTATCGACTTCGCTCGTGTGCATTTTATATCCGCATTACACGGTTCTGGCGTGGGTAACTTGTTCGATTCAGTGAAAGAGGCTTATGCCTGTGCAACACAAAAAACATCGACCTCTATGCTTACCCGCATTTTGCGTATGGCAGCAGATGAGCATCAACCGCCACTCGTGAATGGTCGCCGAGTGAAATTGAAATATGCTCACCCAGGTGGTTACAACCCACCAATTATCGTGATTCACGGTAACCAAGTAGAAAAATTAGCGGATTCGTATAAGCGTTATTTATCGAACTATTTCCGTAAAAGCTTGAAAATTATTGGTAGCCCAATTCGTATTCAATTCCAAGAAGGGAATAACCCATTTGCGGGCAAACGTAATAAACTTACGCCAAGCCAATTGCGTAAACGTAAACGTTTGATGAAGTTTATTAAGAAATCGAAGAGATAGCTTGTGGACTCCCCTCTTTAGCAAAGAGGGGATGGGGGAGATTTGGCAGAAGCTAAAACGGAGTTCATTGTTGAATTTTATATCACAATCAAATCTCCCCTACCCCCTCTTTTCTAAAGAGGGGGACTAGCTAGTTTTAAATCCCAAATGAAGAATAAAAATTATGATGATGCAATACTCTCCAAAATTTAACCAAGCCAAAGTGTTGGTGTTGGGCGATGTGATGCTTGACCGCTACTGGTTTGGGGCAACTAACCGTATTTCACCAGAAGCTCCTGTGCCAGTGGTAAAAGTGCAAGATATTGAAGAGCGTGCAGGCGGTGCGGCAAACGTGGCAATGAACATTGCCAGCCTTAACGTGCCTGTGGCTTTGCACGGTTTAATTGGGCAAGATGATGCAGGCAATTCGTTGGATAAATTATTGAACTCACACAATATTGAAAACCACTGTGTGGCAGTTGATACTCACCCAACTATTACCAAATTGCGTATTCTCTCTCGCCATCAGCAACTATTGCGTTTAGATTTTGAAGAGGGCTTTCATAATGTCGATAGCCAACCACTTCTTGCAAAACTATCCCAAGAAATCACCGCTTACGGGGCGTTGATTTTATCAGATTACGGCAAAGGCACGTTGGAAAGCGTACAACAGATGATTCAAATCGCACGTAAAGCGAACGTACCTGTGTTAATCGACCCGAAAGGCACAGATTTTGAACGCTACCGTGGGGCAACTTTGCTCACGCCAAATATGTCTGAATTTGAAGCCGTGGTTGGGCATTGCAAAGACGATGAGGACATCGTGGCAAAAGGCTTAAAAATGATCGCCGACTTTGATTTGTCAGCGTTATTAGTCACTCGTTCTGAAAAAGGAATGACCCTGCTTCGTCCAAATCAAGCCCCTTATCACTTACCGACCCAAGCGAAAGAGGTATATGATGTAACGGGTGCAGGCGATACGGTAATTAGCGTGTTGGCAACGGCGATTGCTGATGGTCGCCCTTACGAAGAAGCGTGCTATTTAGCCAATGCCGCTGCAGGCGTGGTTGTGGGTAAACTAGGCACTTCAACCATTACGCCAGTGGAATTAGAAAATGCAATTCACCAACGTGCAACGACAGGTTTTGGTGTGGTCTCTGAAGCTGAGTTGAAAGAGATCGTGCGTGATGCCAAAAACCGTAGCGAGAAAATTGTGATGACCAACGGTTGCTTTGATATTCTTCACCCAGGACACGTTTCTTACTTAGAAAACGCACGAAAACTGGGGGATCGTTTAATCGTTGCAGTGAATACGGATGAATCAGTAAAACGTTTAAAAGGTGAAGCCCGCCCAATTAATCATTTAGCTGCTCGAATGGCTGTACTTGCTGGCTTGGCTTCAGTGGATTGGGTTGTGCCGTTTGATGAAGATACGCCTCAACGCTTGATCAGCGAAATTTTGCCAGATTTATTGGTGAAAGGTGGCGATTATAAACCTGAAGAGATCGCAGGTAGCCAAGAAGTCTGGGCAAATGGCGGTGAAGTGCAAGTATTGAACTTTGAGAATGGTTGTTCTACCTCCAATGTGATTAAGAAAATTCAATCTTTGGCATAGTTGAACCTTTTGTGTTCAGTTAGCTCTAATTAACTGTTATTTAGTGATTTTTATATAGGAAAAAGAAAATGAAATTTACTTCCGCAAAATCAATTTTAGTTGCTTTAATAGGAGCATTATTCTTCGCTCAATCAGCAATAGCTGAAGAGCGTGTACTTGCAACTGTTAATGGTAATATGATTATGGAAAGCCAAGTTATTCGTTCATTAGGTAAAAAAGCGAACACCGAAGCAAACCGTAAAGCTGCTCTTGAAAGCCTGATTGATGAAATGTTAGTGCAACAAGCAGTACAAAAAGCTGGCATCAAAATTGATTATCGCCAAGTTGATCGTGCTATTGAAGATATTGCTGCTCGTAACGGTTTAACCTATGGTCAATTATTGGATGCATTGGATTACCAAGGCATTAGCTTAAATCAATATCGTCAACAAATTGCACAACAAATGATGATGGAAGCGATTCGCCATCAAAGCATTAGCCAGGCAATTCAAGTGCAACCAGAACAAGTTCAAGCACAGGCAAAAGCAATGTTAGAGCAAGATAAAGCAGCGGGTAAACTAAAAGCTGTTTCGGATCAACAATATCGAATTAGCCATATTCTTATCAAAACCAACCCTGTATTAAATGATGCTCAAGCTAAAGCAAAATTAAATCAATTGGTTGCAGATATTAAAGCTGGAAAAACCACTTTTGAAGAGGCAGCAAAAGCAAATTCGGTTGATTATGTTTCCGCAGCGGATGACGGTGATTTAGGCTTCCAATTCTTGGATACTTTTGATCCTGCTTTTGCTAATGTGGCAAGCCGTGCGAAAAAAGATCAAATCACTGCACCATTTAAATCACAGTTCGGTTGGCACGTTTTGAAAGTGACTGATACACGTCAAGGCGATAGAACTCAAGATGCCTATGCTCAAAAGGCCTATGAAAATTTAGTGAATAAACAAGCCGAGGAAGCCTCAAAAGATTGGGTAAAAACCTTACGTAAAGGGGCAAATATCCAATATGTAGACGCTAAATAATTCGAGCTATTTCAGAGAACCTCGCTTAAGCGGGGTTCTTTAATTTCAAAAACATTCTTCACATATTTAAATATAATGAGTACAAATTCAAAAAAACATTTAGGTCATACTGCTCGTAAACGTTTCGGGCAAAATTTCTTACACGATATGAATGTAATTCATAATATCGTATCAGCAATTAACCCGAAAAGCGGTCAATTTTTATTAGAAATTGGCCCTGGTTTAGGTGCATTAACAGAGCCTGTTGCCGAATTAGTAGATAAACTCACCGTCGTAGAACTTGACCGTGATTTAGCTGAGCGTTTACGCCATCATCCTTTTATCAACCAAAAACTCACTATCATAGAACAGGATGCGTTACGTTTTAATTTCCGTGAATATTTTGAAAGCCTAAACTTACAAGATAGCGAAGGCGTACGCGTGTTCGGTAACTTACCTTATAACATCTCTACGCCATTAATGTTCCATCTGTTTAAGTTCCACGACTTAATCCAAGATATGCATTTTATGTTGCAAAAAGAGGTAGTAAAACGTTTATGTGCAGCCCCAAATAGCAAGGCTTACGGACGCTTAACCATTATGGCACAATATTATTGTCAAGTCATGCCTGTGCTTGAAGTGCCACCAACAGCATTCAAACCCGCACCCAAAGTAGATTCTGCAGTAGTTCGCTTAGTGCCATACAAAACTTTACCGTACCCAGTAAAAGATATTTACTGGCTTAATCGCGTAACAACTCAAGCATTTAACCAGCGTCGCAAAACCTTACGTAACGCATTATCAACACTCTTCACAGCAGAACAATTAGAAGCATTAGGCGTAGATTTAATTGCTCGAGCCGAAAATCTTAGCATCTCAGATTATGCTCGCTTGGCAAACTGGTTGTGCGATAATCCGCCTGTAGAAGTAAATCGTGAAGAAGTATTAGAAGAATTTTTTGAAGATTAAAATTTAACAAACTGTCATTTAGAAGTAATTACAAATGATTGTTTTGTTATTAAGCACTTAATCAATAAAATTTCATCAAATTGTTTGTTTTTTTATTTTTAGATGTCAGTGCATAGATTAGAATATGCACGACTTTTATTTTATTGATACAAGGAAAACATATGACAACAGTAATTCACACAGAAAACGCACCTGCAGCAATCGGTCCTTACGTACAAGCGGTTGATTTAGGCAACCTTGTTTTCACATCAGGTCAAATTCCTGTTAATCCTAAAACAGGTGAAATATCGACAGACATTACCGAACAAGCTCGCCAAGCACTCGAAAATGTTAAAGCCATTTTAGAACAAGCTGGTTTGAGTGTTGCTAACATCATCAAAACAACGGTTTTTGTAAAAGATTTAAACGACTTCGCAACGGTAAATGCTGAATATGAAAAATTCTTCCGTGAAAATAATCATCCTGCATTCCCTGCTCGCTCTTGCGTAGAAGTCGCTCGCTTACCAAAAGATGTTGGCTTAGAAATTGAAGCGATTGCCGTTCGCTCATAAAACTAAAAAGGGAATGGGAATGAACGCAATTTATCCAAATTGGCAAGCACCGAAAAATATTAAAGCCCTTACGACAGTAAGAATGGGAGGCGTGAGTCTTCCACCCTTTGATAGCTTTAATTTAGGTGATCACGTTTGCGATGATCCAAAAGCAGTGCAGCAAAATCGTACTTTACTCGTGGATAAATTTGACTTGCCCCATTCTCCCCTTTTTCTCACGCAAATCCACAGCACGAAAGTTATTGAGCTACCTTTTACGGGAAGCAATATTGAGGCTGATGCGGTTTATACGCAACATTCTTGCCAAGTCTGCTTAGTGATGACTGCAGATTGCTTACCTGTGCTATTTTGTAATAGAGAGGGCACAGAAGTTGCTGCAGCCCATGGGGGATGGCGGGGCTTATGTGATGGCATTTTGGAAGAAACTGTTGCAAAATTTAAATGCCCGACTTCCGATATTATTGCTTGGCTGGGCCCAGCCATTGGTCCAACCGCTTTTCAAATAGGTGAAGAAGTCGTCGAGCAATTTTGTGCCTTCGATCCTAATGCAAAACTCGCTTTTACGCCTGATCTCACTACAAGCGGTAAATTTCTCGGCAATCTTTACTTACTCGCGACTCAACGCTTAAACAAGCTTGGCATTACAGAAATCTCAGGCGGAAAGCATTGCACTTATACCGAGCAAGATAAGTTTTTCTCTTACCGTCGAGATAAACAGACAGGCAGAATGGCCTCTCTTATTTGGATAGAATAATTGTTTGTTTTTTACACAAACAATCTGGAAAAGATAGACGAAATCAGCACTTTATTCTATAATTTAGCTCTATTTTATCCCCCCTTAGCTCAGTCGGTTAGAGCAGGCGACTCATAATCGCTTGGTCACTGGTTCAAGTCCGGTAGGGGGGACCAATTCAAATTTTTCTTCTCTTTTCACTCTTTCGTATTCCTACCTACCATAATTCCTTGTAGTTCGTTGGTGAATATTATTCCATAACTATGCGAGAAGAGCATAATAGAAATATACGACTAATAGGCTAAAATATTATTTAAACAGCGAAATTATCAATTAAAGTTAGTCCAAAAACCAACTCTTCTGCCTACTATTGCTATAAAAAAAATGCTTTTACCATTTAGTAAAAGCATTTTTCTTATCTATTCATACTCTTCAATCCACTTCAGCAAAATCGCCTCAAGGATTGATTCGTTAGAACCTTCAGGATCGTCATCAAACTCTTCTAATTCGCAGATCCATTGATGCATATCGGTAAAACGCACGGTTACTGGGTTTAAATCAGGATCGCGATCGTACAACGCCCACGCAATATCTTGTACATCAGTCCATTTCATTAGTGTGCAGCCTCATTTGCGTGGTTAAGGTTATATTTTGGAATCTCGACCACTAAGTCTTCATCACCAATCACACATTGGCAACTTAGACGGCTTTCCATTTCTAAGCCCCAAGCTTTGTCCAACATATCTTCTTCTTGATCTGAGCTTTCGTTTAAAGAATCAAACCCTTCACGAATTACTACGTGGCAAGTCGTACAAGCACAAGAACCATCGCACGCATGGTGAATTTCCACGCCAGCATTGTGTGCCACTTCTAATAAATTATCGCCTTCATTGGCTTCAACAACCATACCCTCTGGGCAAAATTCTTCATGGGGAAGAAAAACTACTTTTGGCATATTATCCTCTTTTAAATAATCTCATCAACGGCTTTACCCGCTAATGCTTTTTGAATTGATAAATTCATTCGTTTTGCTGCGAATGCTTGGGTAGCATAGTCAAGCTCTTTAATCCCTTGGGCAATCGCTGCTCTATCTGAACCTTGTTTTAAATCAATCAACTTTTGAATTTCCGCTTCAATGGCTTTAAATTCTTCAATAGAAAGTACTTCCGCCCCATCTTCTTGGAGAGCTGAAATCACAGTATCAATTACGCGATCCGCTTCCACACGCTGTTCCGCCAGTTGGCGGGCTTCCATATCTTCTTTGGCATTTGCCATTGAAGACTTGATCATCTGGGTCACTTCTTCATCGGTTAAGCCGTAAGATGGCTTGATCTGAATCGAAGCCTGCACTTTAGTGGATTTTTCCATTGCTGTTACGCTCAACAAACCATCAGCATCGACTTGATAAGTCACGCGAATGGTTGCCGCACCTGCCACCATCGGCGGAATGCCGCGTAAGGTAAAGCGACCGAGTGAACGGCAATCTTCCACCAATTCACGCTCACCTTGTAGAACATGAACCGACATCGCTGTTTGCCCATCTTTAGCGGTAGTAAACTCTTGCGCACGTGCTACAGGAATGGTGGTGTTGCGTGGAATGATTTTTTCCACCAAACCGCCCATGGTTTCAATACCAAGCGAAAGCGGTACCACATCGAGTAATAACATATCCGCATCGGGCTTATTGCCGACCAAAATATCCGCCTGAATGGCTGCACCAAGGGCAACCACTTTATCTGGATCAATCGACGTTAATGGCGTTTTACCGAAGAACTCACCCACTTGTTCACGCACAAATGGTACGCGGGTTGAACCGCCAACCATCACCACTTCTCGGATCTCTTCACCTTCTACGCCCGCATCTTTCAATGCTCGACGGCAAGTCATTAACGAACGTTTAACAAGTGGTTGAATTAACTCGTTAAATTGCAAACGGCTGACCGTGCCTGTCCAATTTGCAAATTTCACTTCGGTTTCGACCGCTTGTGAAAGGGCAATTTTGGTTTCAGTTGCCAGAGTTAATAGTTCACGTTGTTCATTTGCATTTTGTGGCTGCACACCTGCTTGTTCAGTAATCCAGTTTGCTAATAAGAGGTCGAAGTCATCGCCTCCTAATGCGGTGTCACCACCTGTTGCCAACACTTCAAACACACCTCGACTTAAACGCAAAATCGAAATATCGAATGTGCCGCCACCTAAATCGTAAACCGCAATAATGCCTTCTTGTCCACTATCTAAGCCGTAAGCAATCGCTGCTGCAGTTGGCTCATTTAATAAACGCAATACATTCAAACCTGCTAAACGCGCCGCATCTTTAGTACTTTGACGTTGAGCATCATCAAAATAAGCAGGCACGGTAATGACCACACCCGACAATTCGCCCGCTAGGCGTTGTTCAGCAAAGCGGTTTAAGTGTGCCAAAATATCTGCTGATACTTCCACAGGGCTTTTATTGCCTTGTTTAGTTTGGATTAACGGTAAGCCGTTATCGCTCGCCATGAATTGATAAGGTAAATCAGGGTAGCGTTTTTGCACATCGGCAAGAGAACGCCCAATTAAGCGCTTGGCTGAAATCACAGTATTTTGCGGATCAGCGGCTGCAAATGCAAAACCTTCCACACCCACGGTTTTCTCGTTTTCCGTGTAATGCACCACCGACGGCACTAACGCTCGCTCTTTTTCATCTAATAACACGGTCGCCGTGCCACTTTGCACCGTTGCAACCAATGAATTCGTTGTCCCAAGATCAATCCCCACCGCCAAACGTGCTTGGTGCGGTGCGGCAGTTTGCCCTGGTTCAGCGATTTGAAGTAATGCCATTATTATCTCTTCTCTATTTCTTGTTTTAATTTATTTTAGGCTATTGAATAACCCATATTTTCAGGAGCAAACACACCTTGATAGTGGCGTTCCACAGGCACAGCGATTTTGCTTTCAAGCTCTAACACTTGATGACCTTGCAGTTCTTTAATATCATTTTGCCAATTATCCCAACGTAAATCTTGGTAGAAATCGTTTAAATCGCCTGATAATGCCCAGCCTAAAAATTCAGAATAGCCTAAGTTCAACGGTTCCCACGTTTTCTTTTTCGGGTGATGATAATACACTTGCCCAATTTTATCGCCTAAACTGCCTGCGTTAATTGCAAAGTAACCACCCATTGCATCATCTGCTACTAATAAGTAACCGGGTTGCTCGCCCGATTGTTTGAAAGTTTTACCAAAGTTCCAATCAAATAAACCACGCGGTAATTTTTCGTTGCCAGAACCTAAAATGCGCAACCAACCGTGATCGATTAACACACCACCTGTTTCATACACAATCGCACCAAGCGGTGAACGGGTCGGTAGTTGCATTCCAACTAACGCAGCAGCCGCATCTTCAGGGTAGCTAGCTAAAATTTCGTAGTGATTTTTTGCTTGAGTAAACCAATCACGTAAAATCAACCACGCTGAATTTTTATCTAATAATTCTTCTAGGGTTTTCATCAGTAAAATATCTCTAAAAATCGATCGCTTGATGAGGTCAACCGTAGGCGGGAGGAATAAATCCCACCTCTATTCAAGATTACATTTCAAAAAACTGCTCTTCAACCTTCTCAATCTGAATAATCAGCTTTTTAAAATAACGCAAACGATCTGTTAATGCGTTTGCCTGTTGCCAATTTTTTTGATTTAGTGTTTCTTCTAATTCGATTAAAACTTTTTTCTGCTCGGCTTTAATCTGTTTTAGAAAATGAGTTAAAGCCTCTTCATCTTTTTTATGTTCAATGCTTTCAAGGGTTTCATGCCATTCCATCTGTTGCATCAGGAATTCAACATCTCGCATACTTTTTTCTTCGAGGTTTTTCTCTACACCCGTTTCAATCTTAATAATCTCTTCGGCACGCAAAATTGGATCTTTCAGCACATTTAATGCTTGGTTTACATCAGCCGATTTTTCAATTGCAAGACGTTGCTCGGCTATAGAACTGCTTGCGTAATTATCTGGATGAAGCTCTTTTTGTAGCTCTAAATAACGGGCAGAAAGTGCTGCTTGGTCAATTTGAAACTGCACAGGCAAACCGAAAAGTAAAAAAGCGTTAGTCATTTTCTTACCCCTTACACATTAAAACTCTCACCACAACCGCATTCATTTTTTACATTTGGGTTGCTGTATTTAAAGCCTTCATTTAAGCCTTCTTTCACAAAATCTAACTCCGTGCCATCAAGGTAAGTGAGGCTTTTTTCGTCCACAATCACTTTTACACCGTGTTGCTCGAATATTTGATCGTCTTCATTTAATACATCAACGAATTCCAACACATATGCCAATCCTGAACAGCCCGAGGTTTTCACGCCTAAGCGTAAGCCAATGCCTTTACCACGATTTTCAAGGAAAGTACGCACACGGTTTGCGGCGGTTTCTGTTAATGTAATTGCCATAATATATTCCTAATATCTTAAATGAAGAAAATCATATTTTACGAAACATTATAGTGTGTGAAACATCGTTTCACACACGAAAGGTATGTGTCGGCAAGCTGACACACCCTAAAAATACAAGCGGTCTTAATTCGCAAAATTTTTGCAAAATCAACCGCTTGTTAATTATTTACCTTGTTTTTCTTTGTAATCTGCGATTGCTGCTTTGATTGCATCTTCTGCAAGAATTGAGCAGTGAACTTTCACAGGCGGTAATTCTAACTCTTCTGCGATGTCGCTATTTTTAATTGCACCCGCTTCTTCTAAAGATTTACCTTTTACCCATTCAGTAATCAATGAGCTTGAAGCGATTGCAGAACCACAACCGTAGGCTTTAAAGCGTGCATCTTCGATAATGCCAGCATCGTTTACTTTGATTTGTAAGCGTAAGATATCACCACACGCAGGTGCACCAACCATACCTGTACCGATGTCTGATGCTTCTTTGTCGAATGTACCTACGTTACGTGGATTTTCGTAGTGATCGATTACTTTTTCACTGTATGCCATTTTATATTTTCCTCTATTTAGTTCCCCTCTTTAGTAAAGAGGGAGTAGGGGAGATTTGTCCGATGTTGATATTTTTTTCAAATCTCCCTCAATCCCTCTTTAATAAAGAGGGAAATTGATCTTATTAGTGGTGATTCCACTCAATTTTACTTAAATCTACGCCTTCTTTGAACATTTCCCAAAGTGGAGAAAGATCACGTAATTTCACAATCGCTTTTTTCACTAATTCGATAGTGTAGTCAATTTCTTCTTCCGTTGTCCAACGACCTAATGTGAAACGAATTGAGCTGTGAGCTAATTCATCATCACGACCGATTGCACGTAACACATAAGAAGGTTCTAAACTTGCAGAAGTACAAGCTGAACCAGATGAAACTGCAATGTCGCGTAATGCCATCATTAATGACTCACCTTCTACGAAATTGAAACTAATGTTTAAGTTTGAGCCTACACGTTTACCTGGTTCCATTGAGCCGTTTACATACACTTCTTCAATATCTTTGAAGCCGTTATATAGGCGGTCACGTAACTTAGTTAAGCGTGCCATTTCTTCGGTCATCTCTTCTTTTGCGATACGATACGCTTCACCCATCCCCACGATTTGGTGAACTGGCAATGTACCTGAACGCATACCACGCTCGTGACCACCACCATGAATAATCGCTTCTAAACGCACGCGTGGTTTACGGCAAACGTATAAACCGCCGATACCTTTTGGTCCGTATAATTTGTGGCTTGAGAATGACATTAAATCTACTTTTAATTCGTGAACATTTACTGGCACTTTACCCACAGATTGCGTTGCATCAACGTGGAAAATGATTTTGTTAGCACGGCAGATTTCACCGATTGCCGCGATGTCTTGAATCACACCCATTTCGTTATTCACGTGCATAACAGAAACCAAGATAGTATCTGGACGAATAGCTGCTTTGAATTTTTCTAAATCGAGCAAGCCATCTTCTTCTGGGTCTAAGTAAGTCACTTCAAAGCCTTCGCGCTCTAACTGACGGCAAGTATCTAACACCGCTTTGTGTTCAGTTTTCACGGTGATGATGTGTTTACCTTTAGTTTGGTAGAAGTGTGCCGCACCTTTAATTGCAAGGTTATCTGACTCGGTTGCACCTGAAGTGAACACGATTTCACGTGCATCAGCACCGATTAAGTCCGCAATTTGGTTACGTGCAACATCAACCGCTTCTTCTGCTTCCCAACCGAACTTGTGCGAACGTGAAGCAGGGTTACCAAAGATGCCATCTTTGGTCATATATTGCATCATTTTTTGGGCAACGCGTTCGTCCATTGGCGTAGTTGCCGCATAATCTAAGTAAATAGGTAATTTTACTGACATTTTTTAAGTTACTCCTAACTCGCTACAAGCGGTTATTTTTAATGAAATCTTTGCTTATCTTTTAGTGCTGATGCGGATGCTCGTGGCAATGAGACTTACCACAATCGTGATCCGCATTTTCTTGAACTAAATCGTCAAGAGACACGGTGTTTAAGAACTGCCCGATTTGATCTTCTAAACGTTCCCAAAGCGTATGAGTTAAGCAGCGAGAATCGTTACGGCAATTACCACTTCCCTTACATTTAGTCACGTCCACATTTTCGTTCACTGCCGCAATAATCATCCCAACAGTAATCTCTTTCGGCTCTTTTTCGAGCTTATAACCGCCACCTGGTCCACGTACGCTATACACAATACCTTCACGACGAAGCTGTGCAAAAAGCTGTTCTAAATAAGAAAGTGAGATAGCTTGACGATCTGCAATATCCGCAAGACTGACAGGCTCTTTTTTACCGTGAATGGCAATATCTAAAATTGCCGTCACCGCATAACGCCCTCTTGACGTTAATCTCATAAATTCGCCCTCATTTAAGTAAAAATCCAATCAAAGATTGGAAGTGTCTGAATTTTGATGGAGTTGACTATTTTAGTCAAGTATATTGAACTGATTTAAACTTATCATTTTAAAAGGTTTCACCAAATGATAAGGCATTTCCCTACTATTATAGAGGTTTTGAAGGCAAATTTAAACTTAAAACGAGATAGAAAAGTAAGCAAAAGTTCCCTTGTAACTGGTCGGAACACTTGCTTTATTTCCTTTTTGGAGTTGCAATCAACCATTTCACTTCGTAGAATTTCCCCGTTTTTTACTTATTCATCATTATTTCTTACTTATTATTAAAGGATAGTTCATGTCTCGATTTTCTAAAACATTGCTTGCATCAGCATTAACATTAGTCGCAGGTGGTGCAAATGCGTCAGCATTCCAATTAGCAGAAGTTTCAACATCAGGCTTAGGTACAGCTTACGCTGGGGCTGCTGCTGTGGCAGATAACGCATCTGTTGTTGCAACTAACCCTGCGTTAATGACTGAATTCAAAAGTGCAGAATTTTCTGTCGGAGGTATTTTAGTCGATGCAAATGTTGATGTTGAGGGTACAATGGGTACAACCACAAAAGTAAATGCTTCACACAAAAACGTCATTCCAACAGCAGTTGTACCTAATATGTATTTCGTTGCCCCAATCACAGATCGCTTTGCATTAGGTGGCGGGTTAAATGTTAACTACGGTTTAAAATCAGAATATGGTGAAGACTATGCGGCAGGTGTATATGGTGGTAAAACTGAATTAACGGCATTAAACTTCAACTTAAGCGGTGCTTATGATTTAGGCTACGGCTTCAGTGCTGGTGTGGGCTTAAATGCAATCTATTCAGATGCTGAAATTCAACGCCATTTAGGTGTGGGCGGTAAAGCAATTGCTCAACAATTAGCCACCCGAGCAGCACAAGCAACAGCGGCTGGTCAAACTGCTCAAGCGACGCAATTAGCCGCAGTTGCACGTCAATTAGCAACAATGCCAAATCACACCTCAGTATCTAAAATCAAAGGTGACGAGTGGAGCTTAGGTTGGAACGCAGGTTTAGCTTATAAACTCAATGAAAACCACCGTTGGGGTTTAGCGTATCACTCAGCTGTTGATGTTAAATTCAAAGGTGAATACTCAAACTCATTCCCAACAGCTTATAATGCACTTATTCAGCAATTAGCTGCAAGAGGAGTAACTTTACCAATTAGCGAAGCAACTGGTGGCTCAAACGTTCCAGGTCGTTTGACTCTTAACCTACCTGCTTATTGGGAATTCTCGGGTTTCCACAAATTAACCGACAAATTCGCGGTTCAATATAGCTATAAATATACCGAATGGGAACGCTTAAAAAGCTTAACCGCATACGGTTCAAGCGGTAACACTTTATTCCATAAAACAGAAGAATTTAGCAATTCTTCACGCTATGCACTTGGTGTTTCTTATGATGTTAACGAAAAATTAACCGTAAGAAGTGGTATTGCTTACGATAAAAATGCAAGCAAAACTCACCCATCAATCTCTATCCCAGATACAGACCGTATGTGGTATAGCGTGGGGGCAACTTACCGCTTCACTCCAAATTTAGCTGCTGACTTCGGCTATGCTCACCTACGTGGTAAAAAACACAGTTTCAGAGAAGGTCAATCAGGTCAATTTGAAGTTACTTCAAAAGCGAACCTCTACGGCTTAAACTTAAACTACAAATTCTAACCAGAATTTAGCATAGTATTTCAAAACAGGGCGTGTAAACTGATTACACGCCTTTTCTCTTGTAATTTTTATGACAATTTTCTACCAATATTACCCCTCTCCAGTTGGCAATTTATTACTTCTTGCTAAAGAACATGGATTGATTGCAATTGAGTTTGACGAAGAACAGCCTACCACTAAGCTTGAAAATTTCATTCCCGTAAGCAATACAAGCGGTACCTATGAAATCTTTTGCAAAACACGTGATATTTTAGACCGCTATTTTCAAGGCGAAAAGCTCGATTTTCAGCATTTAGATTTTCTTACCCCACAAGGTACAGCATTCCAGCAATCAGTTTGGAAAATCCTCCGCCAAATTCCCTACGGCAAAATTACTAGCTACGGTGAAATTGCCAACCAGTTAGGTAAACCAAATGCGATGCGTGCTGTCGGTAGTGCTGTGGGACGAAATCCGATTTCAATCCTTATTCCTTGCCATCGAGTGTTAGGTAAAAATCAAAGTCTCACAGGCTTCGGCGGTGGCTTACCTAATAAACGCTATTTACTTCAACTAGAAGGCATTGGCTATAAAGATCAAGGCGTTGAATATGTAAACCCGAAAAACAAACATTGGGAACGTTAAAACAATAGTATAAAGAAATTTATACTATTTTTACTTGCACGCTTGACAAATCCCCTTTGCACTAGTTTAATAGTACAAAAATAAACACAGGAAGATAAAAATGAACGTGCAAATTCAACAAACCGCGTTGCCTTATTTTGCTGATACCACTGCGATGTATCACGCTCTTTGTGGCAACCAGCCTCATACCTTATTATTAGACTCCGCTGAAATCCAAAGCAAAAATAGCCTCAAAAGTTTACTCTTCGCCCAATCTGCATTGCATATTTTTTGCGATGCACAGCAAGTAACGTTTGAACCTTTAACTAAAAATGGCAAAGCAGTCATTCCACATATTCAAGTTGCTTTAGCGAGTTTAAATCCTGCACCTACTTGCGAATTTTGTGCAGAATCACACCGCTTGGTTGCAGAGTTCCCCACTATTCCTACTCAATTAGACGAAGATAGCAAACTCAAAACCAGCACAGTGTTCGATGGCTTGCGTGTTGTAAACCAACTGTTTAAATCGACAAGCTCACCCGTTTATTTAGGCGGATTGTTTAGCTACGATTTAGTCGCGAATTTTATCCCAATGGATAACATTACATTGCAAGACGATGGCTTGAATTGTCCAGACTACAGCTTCTATTTAGCCGAGCAATTGGTCTTTATCGATCACCAAACTCAAACCGCAACGCTTAACACTTTCTGTTTCAATCCAGCCGAACAAGAAAAATTAAGCCAACAAGCGGGCGAATTTGCCCAAAAACTTGCCAATGCCCCCACCAGTTTCAGCTTGCCAATCCAAACCGCAAATGCAGAAGCGGTGGCGAATTTAGAAGATGAGCCATTCAAAGAGATTATTTGCAAACTCAAACATCACATTCACGTGGGCGATGTGTTCCAAATCGTGCCTTCTCGCCGTTTTAGCTTGCCTTGTCCGAATACTTTAGCAAGTTATCGCCAGCTTAAAATCAACAATCCAAGCCCGTATATGTTCTTTATGCAAGGCGAAAATTTCACGCTTTTTGGTGCTTCACCTGAAAGTGCGTTGAAATATAGCGAACACGACCGCCAGCTTGAAATTTACCCAATCGCAGGCTCTCGCCCGCGTGGTTTTGATGAGCATGGCAACATTGATTTAGAGCTCGATTCTCGCCTTGAATTGGAATTACGTTTAGATAAAAAAGAGCTTGCCGAACATTTAATGTTAGTCGATTTAGCTCGTAATGACGTAGCACGCGTGAGCCAATCTGGCACGCGAAAAGTGGTGGAATTGATGCAAATTGACCGCTATTCGCAAATTATGCATCTTGTTTCTCGCGTGGTGGGTAAACTTCGCACCGATTTAGACGCATTACACGCTTACCAAGCTTGTATGAATATGGGCACGCTCACAGGTGCACCAAAAATCAAGGCAATGCAGTTGATTTACCAATTCGAACAGCAAAAACGCCATAGCTACGGCGGTGCGGTCGGTTATTTAACCTCCGAAGGCAATTTAGATACCTGTATCGTCATTCGCTCTGCTTTTGTGCAAAATGGAGTAGCTTATGTGCAAGCAGGATGTGGCGAAGTGTTGGATTCAGATCCGCAATTAGAAGCAGATGAAACCCGCCATAAAGCCCGTGCGGTATTAAAAGCGATTGGGCAGGTGAATCAAGGGCAGCAGCATTAAGGATAAGAGGAAAGCACTATGGCACATATTCTTTTTGTCGATAATTTCGACTCATTTACCTACAATTTAGTGGATCAATTTCGTGAGCTCGGACACCAAGTAACGATCTTCCGCAACGATTATCCATTAGAGGATTTTATTCAAAAAGCTTTAACCACCGAAAATGCATTAGTCGCCCTCTCACCTGGACCAGGCAACCCAGCTGAGGCGGGTAACTTGCTGCCGATTATTCAGCAACTTAAAGGCAAAGTACCGATGATTGGCATTTGTTTAGGGCATCAAGCCATTATTGAAGCATTAGGTGGAAAAGTAGTACATACAGGCACGGTATTACACGGTAAAGTGTCAAAAATTGAGCACGATAACCAAGCTATGTTCGAAGGTATCAACAACCCAATGCCTGTGGCTCGTTACCATTCTTTAATGGGAGATGATTTGCCTGAAGAACTGGAAGTCAATGCTCGTTACGGTACGATTGTGATGGCAATTCGTCACAAAACTTTACCAATTTGTGGCTTCCAGTTTCACCCTGAGTCAATTTTGACTGTAGAAGGGACGAAATTATTGAAGCAATCGGTGGAGTGGTTGTTGAGATAATTATGGATTAATTTCTCCGTTTTTTATTCTGCCAAATCTCCCCTACCCCTCTTTGCTAAAGAGGGGAAATTCTTTAGTGAAAATAGAATAATTGACTCATAATATATTTATTTATATAAACAAATAATATAGAAATTTCCAGAGATCCTCCCTCTTTAGCAAAGAGGGGGAGGGGAGATTTGGCAGTCTTAATTACCGGAGAAAGTATTTATTAGTTTAGAAAGAATAAGGAACACACTATGCAAACAGAACAACTTTTAGAAAAATTATTTAATCATCAACCGCTTGATAAAGCTGAATCAACCTTTTTCTTTACCCAAGTAATGCAAGGCAAGGTGCCAAATGAGCAACTAGCAGGGGCGTTAATTGCGTTAAAAATGCGAGGCGAAACAATTGACGAAATTTCAGGTGCAGTGACGGCTGCACTTGAAAATGCCGCCCCTTTCCCAACACCAGATTACGCTTTTGCAGACATTGTAGGCACGGGCGGTGATGGACATAACACCATCAACATTTCAACAGCAAGTGCTATCGTTGCCGCCACAATGGGCTACAAAGTGGCAAAACACGGTAGCCGTAGTGTTTCCAGTAAAACAGGGGCAAGTGATGTACTCTCTCAACTTGGCATCAATATTCAAGTGCCCACAGAAACTGCTCGCAAAGCGTTAGATGAAATTGGCATCTGCTTTTTATTTGCCCCACTTTATCACTCAGGTTTCAAATACGCCATCCCCGTCCGCCAAGCGTTAAAAACTCGTACGCTGTTTAACATTTTAGGGCCTCTCGTCAATCCTGCTCACGCTAAACGCCAACTTTTAGGTGTTTATTCGCCAGAAATTTTAAAAATCTATGCGGAAACGGTAAAAGCGTTAAACCACGAACATACTATCGTTGTTCACGGTGCAGGCTTAGATGAAGTAGCCATTCACGGCGAAACGCAAGTGGCGGAAATTGAAAATGGCGACATCCGTTATTACTCTGTGACGCCTGAAGATTTTGGTGTTTCACGTCATCCAATCGAAGCCTTAAAAGGCGGAGAACCCGCTGAAAATGCCGAAAAAATCCGAGCTTTATTACAAGGCAAAGGCGAAGCTGCCCATATTGATGCGGTCGCAGTGAATGTAGCAATGCTAATGCGAACCTTTGGCGAGCCTGATTTAAAAGCCAATGTAGCAAAAGTAAAAGCGGTGCTAGCTAGTGGAAAGGCGTTTGAGACGTTAAATAAGTTAGCGAGTTATTAGACAGATAAAAGCCAAATGTAAAAGGAGCTCATTTCGAGCTCCTTATTTATGCTGTATTACCCTTTATGTGAATCTTGGTACTCTTTCGCTGCTTTTACAAAACCTGCAAAAAGCGGGTGACCATCACGCGGTGTTGAGGTAAATTCAGGGTGGAATTGAGCTGCTACAAACCAAGGGTGATTTGGCACTTCAATGATTTCCACTAATTTACGGTCTTCTGATAAACCCGTTACTTTCAAGCCTGCTGCTTCAATTTGCGGAAGAAGTGTGTTGTTTACTTCGTAACGGTGACGATGGCGTTCTTCGATGGTTTCTGTGCCATATAATGCACGGGCTTTTGAACCCTCAATTAAATGGCATTTTTGTGCTCCCAAACGCATTGTGCCACCTAAATCTGAGTCATCAGAACGAGTTTCAACATTGCCATCTTTATCTTGCCATTCAGTGATTAAGCCGATTACAGGCTGTGGACAATCTTTGTCGAATTCGCTTGAGTTCGCTTCTTTTAAGCCAGCGACGTTACGAGCATATTCGATTAAGGCAATTTGCATCCCTAAGCAGATACCTAAATATGGGATTTTATTTTCGCGAGCATATTGTGCAGTGCGAATTTTGCCTTCCACGCCACGATAGCCGAAACCACCAGGAACAAGGATCGCATCCACACCTTCAAGCACGCTTGTGCCTTTAGTTTCAACATCTTGCGAATCGATATATTTAATGTTCACGGTTAAACGGTTAGTTAAGCCCGCGTGTTTTAATGCTTCATTTACAGATTTATAGGCATCTGGCAATTCGATATATTTACCCACCATACCAATGGTCACTTCGCCCGTTGGATTCGCTTGGCGGTAAAGCACTTGTTCCCATTCAGATAAATCTGCTTCTGGGCAATCTAAGCGGAAACGCTCGCACACAAAGCTATCTAAACCTTGTGATTTTAATAATTCTGGAATGCGGTAGATTGAATCTACATCTTTTAATGAAATTACCGCACGCTCTGGCACGTTACAGAATAAGGCGATTTTTTTGCGTTCATTTGAAGGAATCGCACGATCTGAACGGCAGATCAACACATCTGGCTGAATACCAATTGAAAGCAACTCTTTCACAGAATGCTGCGTTGGTTTGGTTTTCACTTCGCCTGCAGTTGGAATATATGGCACTAAAGTTAAGTGCATAAATAAAGTTTTTTCACGACCTACATCTACCGCTAATTGGCGTAATGCTTCTAAGAATGGCAGTGATTCGATATCGCCCACCGTTCCGCCCACTTCAACGATCACCACATCACGACCTTTACCACCTTCAATTACGCGTTCTTTGATCTCGTTTGTGATGTGTGGGATAACCTGAATAGTTGCACCTAAATAATCGCCACGACGCTCTTTGCGTAATACTTCAGAGTAAATTTTACCGCTTGTGAAGTTGTTCGCTTTGCTCATTTTTGAGCGGATAAAACGCTCGTAGTGACCTAAGTCTAAGTCGGTTTCAGCACCGTCCGCTGTTACGAATACTTCCCCGTGTTGAGTTGGGCTCATTGTGCCTGGGTCTACGTTGATATAAGGATCAAGCTTCATAATGGTTACGTTCAAACCACGAGCTTCAAGAATAGAGGCTAAAGACGCTGCGGCAATCCCCTTACCTAAAGAAGAAACAACACCGCCCGTCACAAAAATATAATTTGTTGCCATTTTATTTGCCTTTGTGATGAAAAATTGGATTGGAAATGAATTGAAAAGTTGGCATTTTTACGAAATCCCAACTATCAGGACGGGATAACAGTTTACAGCAAAAAGCCGTTTTTTGCTATCAGAAAATGTGAAAGCGGTCGATTTAAATCTGAAATTTGCGATTGGTTACTTAGCTTTCAAGGCATCAAGCATTTCTCGCAAAAGTGCTAACTCACGTTTTTGGTTTTCGATGATTTCTTCTTTGTGAGCTAATAATTCATCTTTATGAGCAATGATTAACTTTAATTTTTCGCTCTCTTCATTGCTATTTCCACCTAAAGAAATAATTGAATTAGTGAGATTATTATCAGAATGGTTAATATAAATCTTAGCTTCCTCCCCATAAGATAATAACTCGCAAAGATCCATATTAAACACCTCCGCAATTTGCTCAAACCTTGGTAGGTTTGAAATAGTTTCCCCGCGTTCAATTTTGGCATAGCCTTTCGTCGTCATACTCAATTTTTGAGCCATTTCTTCCTGTGTCCATTGATGGGCTTCGCGAAGTTGTTTGATTTTTTCATTGATTTTCATATCACACCTACAAACTGTGGGAGTTAAAGGAATTATCTGGGTTGGTAAGAGGTAAGTTTTGTGGATTGTAGCATAAATCACTATCTATTTATAATATAGACTCATTTAATTCTATTTAGGAGCTTTTTATGTCACTTGAAAATAATTCAAATAACAGCCAATCAATTAAGATTAATAACGTTCTCATTTGGATCTTAGCACTTTCTCCAATTATTGGAGAGCTTCTACGCGGTTTCATTATAGGTATGGTATACGGTAGTCGTTGGTCAGCAATGGAAGCCATTGCTGAAGGAGAACTTTGGTTTATTCCGTTAGTATTAAATGTCGCTTTAGGCATAGCAGATGAAAAACTTTTAGCAAAAAATGGAATTGATACCTCAAAATTCAAAATTTGGGCGGTTCTTATCCCAGTGTATTTATTCCAAAGAACTAAAATGCTAAACCATAACTATGCTTATTTTATCACTTGGTGTGTAACATTCGTTCTTATGTTCTTTTTATAAGGTTATAACATGAGAAAACTAATTTTAACTATCACTTTAGGTTTTATTTCTACATTTTCATTTGCTGACTCTAGTCGTTCAATGTTTATGAATGAGCTACCTTCGCAATGTAAGGCTCAAGACATTATTCAAGAAATCCCTGTAACAATGTCAAATTTTGATGTCCTTGAAATATTAGACGTTACTAATGTAGAAACATTAGAAAAAACTAACTCAAGACTTACTTGCTCTGCTATTCTCGTTACAGAAAAAGGGCAAAAACGATACAGAATAACGTTTACTCAAAATTCTATGGGTGATATTATAGTAAATTATTAGTAGAATAGGCTGATAGCAATTCATATTGCTATCAGCCTATTTTTATTTTCTAATAATCATTCAACGTTTCTAAAATCACTTCCAACATAAATTCTACAAATACTGTTGAGCTATTTTCTCGATCTGCCTGTGAAAGCATTTGATAATAATCTGGCTGATGAGCATAAACAATAGTTTCAACAGGAAGCCATGCAAAAATCGGATTCCATTTGCTCAAAATCACGCTCTGCCATAGTCTTCCCATTCGTCCATTACCATCTGAAAAAGGATGTACCATCTCAATTTCATAGTGAACAACCGCACTTTTAATCAAGGCTGGTGTGTCATCTTGTTTCGCCCATGCAAACAAATCTGCAATTAAATATTCAACAAATTGTGGTCTTGCCCCCATATGTACAAGCTGCCCTTGCGTATTATAAATACCGACATCTTTAGAGCGAAATTCGCCCGCTTCTTTAACCAAATCTTGCGTTAAAAGCCGATGTGCTTTTAAAAAATCGCTCACGGAATAAGGATCGTAAGTCAAAATATCGTCGTAAGCATCATAGGCATTTTGCACTTCTCTGATTTCTTTTGGATGCCCTAAAACTCTTTTCCCATCAATAATATCCGTTACTTGCTCAATAGTTAAGCTATTATTTTCAATTGCAAGAGAGGCTTGAATAGAGCGTAAGCGGTTATTTTTTCTAAGATGTAAATGGCGTTCAAAATCAACTTGTAATGTGCCTAATTTATGTGAAATTTCTACGACTAAGTTGAGCATTTTTGAAGTAATAGAAAAAGGAGGCTTTTGTGGCATGCGTAAAATCCTTAGAAAATCTAATCGCTTAATGAAAGGAAATTTTATAGAAATTTTGTTGTTTAGAAAACGACAAAGCGGTCAATTTTGCAAAATATTTTACAAAATAGACCGCTTGGAAAACAAGGAGTGTAAGCTAACTCGCTACCGTCAACTGCCCTGCATAGAGGATAAAGAAACGTAAGCAGAACACACCGATTAAGTCGAAGATAGAGACCAAAATGATGAATTTCGGGCTGTGTTTCACTTCGTGGCTGCCGAATAAGTTTGCCACGAGTGGAATTAAGATACCGATAAAGAATACCCCAATCCAGAACACCATTCCCCAGAAACCTGTCATTGCGTTGTGTAAGGCAAGTTGTTTATCTGCCCCACCAAAATGCAAGCCTACGAAGAATGCCACTAACAAACCTAATTCAGTAACCATAATCGGTACTTCGAATTTGTGGATAAAGTGAATTTCTCGGCTTTCACCTGAAAGTTTACCCGCAATTAAAATCATCAAGAAAGTCGCCGCGATACCAGATGAAGTTCCCGATGCTAAGAACAAAGCTGGCAATACTGGGTTATTCAACATTGGGTAGCTGATTAACGCCGAAAGCAAGAAGCCCGTATAAGCACCAAGCACTGCAGCTAAGGTAAATAGCACAAATTCAATCGGTTTTAATAACTTGCGTTCTGCGAAATCAATCCAAGGCAAGACGAATTTAAACACGGGGAAGTAACGATTTACAAGTACTGCGATCCAGTCTTTAAACATAATCGCAATCCAGACTACCAATACAGCCACATAGGCTTGGAACATCATTACGCCCATTGACATCACAGAAGTGCCGTTGTAGTTAAACATCAGCTTCCAGAATGTCCACGGTTTAGTTAAGTGGAACACCAACAAGGTCAAACCAAGAATTGTTGGGATGGTGCCTAAAATTGCCGCACTACGAATAATCCAGTTCTCACTTGGCTTTTCTACTTTTACGCTATTACGAAATGCAATAGCAAGCTGCACCGCACCAGAGGAAATCCCTAATAAGAAAAGATAAACCGCAATGGTGCCGTCCCACACTAAATTGGGGGTATGAAAAGGAATATAGTTGTTCATTATCTATGCTCCCCTTTGCCAAATGGAATGTGATATAAGTTTGGTTGTGTACCTAATGACACTTTGGTGCGATAAACTGGGTTTTCACGCACTTTTTTCGCCACGGCACTGTTTGGATCGTTCATATCGCCAAAGGTTAATGCTTTGGTTGGACAAGCTTCTACACAAGCAGGCTGTTTACCTTCTGCAAGGTTGGTATCGCGACAGAAGTTACATTTATCCGCTGATTTTTTCTCTGGATGGATAAAACGCACACGATACGGGCAAACAGCGATACAGTATTGACAACCTACGCACAAATCAGAATGCACATCTACAATCCCTGTTTCAGGATCGACAAACGAAGCTCCTGTTGGACACACTGCCACGCAAGGTGCGTTTGAGCAGTGTTGGCAAGATTGACGGAAGAACTCATATTCCACATTTGGGAATTCACCATAAGGTTCGCTACGGATAATTTCTAAACGTGAAACCCCTTCTGGCACTTTGTTTGTGGTTCGACAAGCGTCCATACATGCGGTACAACCGATACAAGATGTTTCATCGTGTACCATCGCATAGCGAATTTTTTTCGGTTCATTCTCAGTTGCAAGAGTAACCGAAGTAGCAAGCCCTGTGCTTGCTACCACAGCGATAGCACCTGCCCCTGAGACGAAATCTCTACGGGTACAAGTCATTATTGGTTTTCCTTAGCTTCCTGAGCTTTAACTTCTTCTTTATGAGCCTGAATTTTAGTGTGGCAATCTGTACAAAGTTTGATACGTTGTTTTTCAGGTATTGCCTTCATCGGATCTTTTTCTGGGTGAAGTTCGTGGCAGTTTGCACACGCAATTTTATTTGCGTGAGTATCGTGAGCCCAGAATTTTTCACGCAATTTATCCGCCGTATGGCACGCTACACACACTTGATTTTGCTCGTGAACCGTACGTTCAAGTTCAGGTTTGCTTGCCTTTTGATTCATTTTGCTGAAACGCATTACATCACGCACACCTTTACGGTGGTTTTCAGACATATTACCATGGCAGCTTACACAAGTTACTTGCTCACCGCTATTTGGACTTTTCGTTCCATGTTGGAAGTGTTTACCCGCGTGGCTAAATGGTTTACCTGTCGCATTTGCAGTTTCGTGGCATTGCGTACAATATTGGTTTGGATCGCGACGTGCTTCATCAGCAACTTGAACATCTGATTTACCTTGCCACATCTGTTGTGGAAGTGGTGGCATTTCAGCGTGAGCGGTTGAAATTGCAGAGAACATCGCAAAACAACTTGCTAAAGCGACCGCTTGGAGGGCGATTGCTCGCCCTGCTTTTGAGATTAAGTTTTTCATATCATCACCTCAAGCTTGATTATTTCGCTTCTGCTTTTGGTGTTGTGACTTCTTTTGGAGCTTCTACCGCTGGTAATAAGCCTTTTTCGCGAGCTGTAGCTTCCCATTGTGGCACCACTGTGCGTAAGAATTCATCTTTGGCAGCTTGGTCTTTAGGAATATCTAAGCCGATTGCTTTTTGTGCTTTTTCACGCGTTGAAATATCTGGGATAGCCACTGGAGTAGTTACACCATGTTTCGCTAATACCCCGCCTAATTGAGCACGCGCATCTGCTGCACGGTCGATACCTGTTGCAATAACGTGTAACATCATATCTGGTGCGTGCATATGACCACCGTGGCTTGCTGAGGTGTAATCCCAACGCCATTGTGCGTGGCGAATTGCTTTTAAGATCTCTTTCATCTCTTCAGGTGTTGCACCCGCTTCCCAAGCGGCTTTCGCTTCGAAGTGTGCTTTTACAAGCTGATCTTCAAGTTTGATCATCGCATCTTTCACTTGTTTTTTATGCTCTGCAACACGTTTTTGAAGTGTCTCTTTGCTTTGCTCGTGACAAGTCTTACAAGTGTTTTCGAATTGATCAAATGGATTGCCAATTTTGTGGTCGGTGTACACTTTGCCATCTTTGTCTTTCACTTTCGGCATATGGCAGTCGATACAAGTTACGCCATTTTTACCGTGTACACCTTGTGACCAAATTTCAAAGTCTGGGTGCTGTGCTTTTAACATTGGGGCTTTTGATAATGCGTGAGTCCAGTCAGCAAATTCAATATCATCGTAGTATTTTTCAATGCTACTCACATCTACGCCATTTTTCCAAGGGAAGGTTACGTCTTTTTTATCTTTGAAATAGTATTCCACGTGGCAGTTTGCACATATAGCAACACGTTTGCCTTGTTTATCTAAGTTTTCAAAAGTCCAACCTACACTTTCCAATGCACGTAATACGTGTGGACGAGCAACGCGTAATGCAGGTTTACCTTCTTTAAAATCTTCTGATTTTGTATCGTGACAGTCGGCACAACCAATTGAGTTCACGATTTCAGAACCATATTTCGCCCATTTTGGATCAAAGTAACCACGTTCACCTTTCTCTTCAATTAAACGAGGTACATCAGGGCCTTTACAGGTCCAGCACGCCATTGGTTGCGGGCCATCATTTTCGTCTTTCGGTGCCCCTGTACGCAAAATTTCACGCACATCAGTGACGGCATAATAGTGACCACGAGGCTTGTTATATTCTTTTGAGAAAGAATAACCAGCCCAAAGAATGACACTACGAGGATCAGCTTCTAACGCACTACCACGGTCAGTCGATTCAGAAGTTGCTTTCCAAGAATTGTATTGCAGTGGATATTTATCCGCAAAAAGATGATTTGCAGATTCAACAGTCACACCTAGCTTTTCGTGTTTGAGTGCTTTTTGAGTTAAAGTCTCAGTTTGTGCGTCTGAAGCCTTTTCTTCAGCCTGTGCTGAATGAAAGCAGCCGAGCATTGCAATGGTCGCCATTGCTAAAGTTTTGATTACACGTTTCACGGTAAAGTCCCCCACAAGGATGGTTTATCAAAAATATCTAAATGAGAATTTTTCTTATTAAAAACAATAAGATACTATTATCTTATATGCGTGCGAGCATATAGAATTTATTAAATTTTCGCTATTGTAAAAATCGTTTTCTTTGAACTAAATCAATAAAAAGGGGTATAAATACCGCTTTATAGTTACCTCTTCTACCTCTTAATAAATAGCTATTTCTTTCCACAAAAGATTAGAAAAATTAACCACTTGTTTTCCTATTTCAATAAAATCTCATTTTTTTCATAAATTTAATTCAAAAGCTCTTGGTTTTATGTTATCTATTACCGCTACTACTCATTAAACAAAAGGACACAACATTTTAATGAACGGCGCAAATTTAGTGATTGAGTGTTTGAAAGCACATCAAGTAACGCATCTTTTTGGCTACCCTGGCGGGGCAATTATGCCAACTTACGATGCAATTTATGATTCAGGATTAGATCATCTTCTTTGCCGTAACGAACAAGGGGCAGCCATGGCAGCCATTGGTTATGCTCGCTCAACAGGCAAAGTGGGGGTATGTATTGCAACTTCAGGGCCTGGAGCAACCAATTTAGTAACAGGTCTAGGCGATGCGTTTGCTGATTCTATTCCTGTGGTTGCTATTACAGGGCAAGTCGCTAATCCTCTTATCGGGACAGATGCTTTCCAAGAAGCAGATGTGTTAGGGCTTTCGCTTGCTTGTACTAAACACAGCTTTATTGTGCAGAACATTGATGAACTGCCTGAAATCATCGCTCAAGCGTTTAAAATTGCTCAAAGTGGCAGACCAGGCCCCGTGTTAATTGACATTCCAAAAGATGTGCAAGTAGCGGAAACTTCGCTTAAACCGATTGTTTACCCAAAAGATCCTGCTCCTCAGCAAGATCCAACTGCATTAACTGAAGCAAAAGCCATGCTCGCTAATGCGAAAAAACCCGTGCTTTATGTCGGCGGTGGAGTTGGAATGGCAACGGCGGTGCAAGCGGTTAGAAATTTCATTGAAGTTGCAAATATTCCGTCTGTTTCAACCCTTAAAGGACTTGGCACGATCCCACCTCATCATCCACTTTATATGGGAATGATCGGGATGCACGGCACAAAAGCGGCAAACTATGCCGTACAAGAGTGTGATTTATTGATCGCCTGCGGTGCACGTTTTGACGACCGCGTAACAGGCAAATTAGACACCTTCGCCCCACATGCAAAAGTGATCCATATTGATATTGATGCAGCTGAAATCAACAAACTTCGCCAAGCTCACGTAGCACTTAAAGGCGATATGACAGAAGCGGTCAATATTTTGGCTCATCCGCTTGATATTGATGAATGGCGTGAGCGTGTGCAAGAACTCAAATCTGCCCACGATTTTGCCTACAACGACAACGCTGGTGAAGGCGATATTGATCCTTATGCATTATTGAACACCCTTTCTGAACGCAAATCGGAAAATGCCGTCATTACCACCGATGTAGGACAACACCAAATGTGGTCAGCTCAACATATCCGCCACTTTGCACCTGAAAATTACATCACTTCAGCAGGCTTTGGCACGATGGGCTTTGGTTTGCCTGCAGCAGTAGGTGTAGCAAAAGCTCGCCCGCAGGATCCTGTGATTTTAATCACTGGTGATGGCTCATTTATGATGAACATTCAAGAGCTTGGCTCGATTAAACGTGGTCAATTACCAATCAAAATGTTGTTGCTTGATAACCAACGTTTGGGCATGGTTCGACAATGGCAATCACTCTTCTTCAAAGCTCGCCATAGCGAAACGATTTTAGATGACAACCCTGATTTCGTCATGCTTGCCAATGCTTTTGGTATTCCTGCTGAACGCATTGAAAAAGCCAGCGAAGTTTCTGGTGCATTAGACCGCTTGTTAAACGCTGAAGGCGCATATTTACTGCAAGTATGCATTCCAGAAGAGAGCAACGTTTGGCCGTTAGTGCCGCCAGGTGCTTGCAACACCGATATGTTGGAAGGAGAATAAAATGCAGCAATATAATTTAACCATTGAAGCGAATGCTCGCCCTGAAACATTAGAACGCCTGCTTCGTGTAGTACGTCACCGTGGCTTTGAAGTGTTGGATTTAAACGCTCAAAAAAGTGAACAGACATTAACACTTAATCTTAAACTTCAAAGTACCCGAGCAATTTCATTGCTGACTACACAATTAGAAAAGTTGTTTGATGTAACAAAGATTACTAGCTAATCGCATTGTCGGGGCGTGTTCAACACGCCCAGACCACTCTTATTTCATAAACGCAAAATGAAACTCTGGCAAAAAACCTCAATTATCACTTGGCTACTCGCCCCATTTTCGTTGCTCTTTTGGTTGATTAGCCAAATCCGCATTGCCCTTTATCGCAAAAAAATCCTTAAATCCTACCGCTCGCCTGTGCCTGTTTTGGTAATTGGCAATATTTCTGTGGGAGGGAACGGCAAAACCCCGCTTGTGATTTGGCTTGTGGAACAACTCCAGAAAAAAGGCGTGAAAGTAGGCGTGATTTCTCGTGGTTATGGTGGGGAAAATAAGGTTTATCCGCAGCTAGTTACGCCAGAAAGTGATCCGAAATTGATGGGTGATGAACCTGTGTTAATCTCACAACGCACCCACGCACCAGTGGCAATTTCACCAAACCGTCAGCAAAGTATTGAACTGCTATTAAACCAGTTTGAGCTTGATTTGATTGTCACTGACGACGGTTTGCAACATTACGCTCTTGATAGAGATATGGAATGGGTGGTAGTTGATGGAGAACGCCGATTTGGTAACGGTTTCGTGCTCCCAGCAGGCGGATTGCGTGAATTGCCAAGTCGATTAAAGCAAGTGCAAGCGGTCATTTGTAACGGGAAAAATGCAAATGCAGATGAACACGCAATGCACCTCGAACCCGATTTTGCAATTAACCTTAAAACGGGTGAAAAACGCAAACTCAGCGAATTTACCCAACCTGTTTACGCTCTTGCTGGCATTGGCTACCCACCTCGTTTCTTTAATATGCTCAAAGGGCTTGGCATTCCACTTGCGGAGACATTCAGTTTTGCCGATCACCAAGCCTTTACCGCTGAAATGATTGTACCAAAGCTCAGCCAAAATCTCTCGCTTCTGATGACCGAAAAAGATGCCGTAAAATGCAAAGCCTTCGCCCAAGAAAATTGGTGGTATGTGCCTGTTTCTGCAATATTTTCGGAAAAATCGACCGCTTGTTTGGTGGGAATGGTGAGCAAACTTTTAGAAAAAAATAATGCCACGACAAACCCTGTCGTATAAAATATCGAAAACTATGCTACATTACGCTTGAAAAGATAATCCTGTGAGAGCACCATGAATGCAAACAAACAAACAAACAAACAAAACAGCATAGCTTAGCTAAACGCTTAAGCACCATTCTTTATCGCCTAAATTGTGGCGAACGATTAGATCTTCTGGCACTTGCAGAAGAATTTAATCTTTCTCTTCGAACCCTCCAACGTGATATTAACGAACGCCTTGCTTTTCTTGCTTGGGAAGAGCATGGCGACCGTTTTTATAAAATCAATCAACAGCAATCTGGCTTTTTAACGGAAGAAGATATTAATCGCTTTGCCCTTTTTGCAAGCGTTTCAAATCTTTTCCCACAAATTGATCGTGAATTCTATCAAGAAAAGCTGACTCAAAGCGTACAAGTAAAAGGTTTCAAATATGAGGATATTCGTCATAAACAGACTGAATTTTCACAATTAAATGAAGCCATTAAACAGCATCAATTGATCAGTTTTAAGTATATAAAGAAAAGCACGCAAGAAACAAAATTCTATCAACTCGCTCCTTATAGTTTGCTAAATAAAAATGGGATTTGGTATCTCATCGGCACAGAAAACAATAAACAGAAAACTTTTTGTTTTACGCAAATCAGCGATTTAATGGTATTAAATCAATATTTCACACCTAATCCACAATTATTAGAAGAAATAAAAAATAGCGATAGCCTTTATCACGGTAATCAACTTTCGGAAGTAATTATTAAAGTCGATGCTAAAGTCAGTCACTATTTTCTCCGCCGAGATTTATTGCCGAATCAAGAATTGATGCATAAATCGGAAGATAATACTCTATTACTCTTATGTAAAAATGTGAATGAGCAAGAGATTATTCCATTGGTGCAATATTGGATACCGTTTTTAAGCATTATTAGTCCTGCTGAATTGCAAGAAAAAGTTATCGAAAATCTGAAAAACTATATTTTGAATTATAAGTAAATATTTGTGAGGAAAAACAAATGAAAGCAAAAGAAAAACTCTTGGATTACATCCAAAAAGCGACAAATGTTATCAAACCTCTTAATTTGAATAAAGAAACAAAGAAAGAGCAAATAGCTAAATTATCCGAATATGCTAATAATATTGAAAATCTGGAACTCATCGTTCCTATTATTGGCATTTTTAGTTCAGGTAAAAGTACGTTAATTAATCATTATTTAAAAAATAAAAAGCTTTTACCAACAGGCACAAAGCCTGTTACGAAGTTAGCCACAGAGTTAAGATATTCTCCAAATGAAGAGTATGCTGAACTTATTAAACTTGATCCGAATAATGTAGATCATATTATTGAGAGTAAGAAAATTAGCTTAGACGAATTAGCAAATTTCGCAGCAGAAAATGGCAAAGAAGAATCTGAGCTAGAATATAGCTATATTAAACTTTATGTTAAGAATGAAAAGTTAAAAGAATTAGAACCTTTTATTTTAACAGATATGCCAGGTTTTAATTCAAGAAATAATTTACATAATCAAGCTATAGACTTATATATTCGTCGCGGAGTTTATTTTATTGTCTTACAAAATATAGAGGAAGGTGAGGTTAATAGTAAAACGCTTGAAGAATTAAATAAAATTATAGAGAGTGGAAAAGAGTTTTCATTCTGTATTACTAAATGTGAAAAAAGAGATGCTGACGGTACTCTTGAAGATATTGTTAAACAAATGACAGATACTTTATTTGAAGTGCTAGGTTATCAAGGAGATGTTTATACCGCAAGCCATCTAAAACCTGGCGCTTTAGGTGATATTATTTCTAAAATTAATAAGGATGAAATTATTAGTAATATTTTTGCTAATGAACTCATTTCTCTTGGTTATAAAACTATTGATATATTTAAGGCTAACATTGATATTTTAAAAGAAGATAAAACCGAGATCAGTAAAGCTCAAGAAAGATTATCTCTTCAAAAAACTCGCCTTGAAGAGAAACAATCAAAAGAGATGTCTGAACTAGAATCTCGTCAGTTTGATGGCGTAAATAAAATTAGTGAACAAGTAAAAATTGCATTAAGAAGCAATAAACCTCGTTTGATTCGTATGTTAGATAATGAACAAACCCAATTCTCTGAAGAAGTAGGCTCGCTTGTACAATCTACCATGAGTAGCAGTATTAAAACCTATTTAGAGAATCTAAGTTCGGAATTAACAGAGCAATTTGCTGGTGTTTTACAAGATGTAGTGAATAAAAACCAAAATCAAATGGGACTAGCGAGTGAAACATTAGATCGATTAAAAACAGATATTAACCGCAAAATAAACCAGACATTATTAGATATTCGTAATATTGATACAAATGTTGAAAGCAATAATCAAGATAATGAAATTTTTGGTGCTATTTTTAAAATGATTATGTCATTTTTAACTCAAAACCCAATTGCAAAAACAATTGCTTCATTCCTACCTGATATCATTAGCAATATTTTTAGTAGTTCTTCTGATAGTCGTGCAGAACAACGTATTTTGGAAATGAAACGTCAAGATATGTTGAATAAAATGTTTGATGAATCAGTGATTCCTCAAGTTATAAGTAATGTTTCATTACAATTACCCAAAATGCTTAATGAATTTAAACGAGATCTTATGAAGAATATAAAAGGTATCTTTGATAAAGAGATTCAAGATAAGATGAAAGAAATTGATCGAGCAATTCTAGAAAAAGGAAATATAAAAGATAAAGAGAATGAAATCACATTATTAGATCAAGCAATCAAATCATTGGATACATTGATCACTCAAGATTTAAAAGTTAAACAAAATTAAGGAAATAAAAGTACATGAGTATTTTAATATTAACAAAAGATGTCGAAAATTTTGCTCAGTCATATCAAATTGATAAACGCACTGTTTATCCGATTTATGAACCAAGTTCAAAATTAAAAGAGATATTAGATAAGCATAATGCTGAAATGAATCAAGAACGTATCTTGAAGATCGGTATTGTTGGACGAGTAAAGGCGGGTAAAAGTTCGCTTTTAAATATGCTTTTCTTTGATGGTCGAGATGTGCTACCAAAAGCAGCTACACCTATGACAGCCGCTCTCACTCGTTTGTGTTATGGTGAGAACTATAAAGCAGAGATTGATTGTTTTAGTGAAAGTGATATTGCTGAAATCAAAAGAAATGCAAGCGACTTTGAAAAAGCATTAGAAGAAAAAGCTAAGTTAGAAGAACAAATTTTATTAGAAAATAATAAAATAGCTCGCAGACCAATAAATGAAGAGGATATTCCTAGAAAAGCAAAACTAAAAGCTCTATCTGCTCTCAAGGGAAAAGATGATGATCCTAATCCTGATTATAGTGCTTATTTACAAGCGAGTTCATTTGCTAAATCTGAACGTCCTAAAGAAAGAGAAATTAAAGCAACTTCTCAAGACGATTTAATGGGAAGATTATCAGATTATGTAGGTGCAGGGAAAAAATATACTGCTTATACAAAATCAGTAACATTATATTTACCCGAAGAAGGTTTAAAAGGGATTGAAGTTGTTGATACACCAGGAGTGAATGATCCTGTTAGATCTCGTGAAGAGGTAACAAATAAATTCTTAGACGAATGCCATGTGGTTTTAAGTGTCATGCCTGCACAAAATTATCTTCAGAAAACGGAATTTAATTTTATTAAAAAGACATTGAAAGCTGGTAATGTGAGTGAATGCTATTTAGTCGGCAGTCGATTTGATGATGCATTAATTGATGCAGCCGTTTCAGATGATATTATTAATCCACTTTCTTTTATTGATGAAACAGCAAAATCTTTAACTCAAGACGCAAGAGAAGCATTTTCAAATATGGAGCAAATTAAATTTGATGATTCTGTATTTTCATCAAGCATTGCATTTAATTTATTGAAAAAAATTGATGATAAAGAGAAATTTGAGCCAATAGAAATAACTGTTTGGGAGAATTTGTCTTTCCATTTTCCAGAAGTTTTCAAAAATCAAGAGCAAATAAAAGTGCTCTTAGAAAAATTAGCTGGAGATGCTCAACTACATAACATTATTGATGATATTGCGAAAGATAAGGAACAAAAAATAACCATTTCAGATCGTAATTTCAAGAATCCTTTTAGAAATAGACTACATGAATATCTGGAGAATGTTGAAAAATATACTATTGGAGAAATCAGAACACTAGAAACTGCAGATGAACATAGCATAGCAAAATTGCAGCTTGAAAAAGAGGCATTAGAGAAAATGGCAAAAGAGATCGTTTCTAAAGCTAATAGCAGTTTTAAAAATTCAGTAAATCAGTTTTCTCAAAGCCTACAGGATAAACTTGCTCGTAAAAATAAAGATATTTTTAGGATCTTTGATGCTGAAAAAGGCAAGGCAACAGATTTTGAAACCTATACTTATACTGACACTGTTAAGCGTGAAGAATCTGGAATAAGAGGAGGTATTAAACGATTATGGGGTCGGCTGACAAATGATTCTAGCTGTGGTTACTATGACTATGAAGTTGAAAGAACAGGCACGAGAGAAATAAAAGTTCTCGTTACTACAGAAACTTGCACCGATATTAAAGCTATTCGTAAGAATGTTGAAGAAAAATTAGCATTACTCGCTAATGAATTCAGAATGGAATGGCAAGAAGAAGTTGTAGAGAGCATTCGTTCTACAGTAAATGAGCTCAATACAAGTAAAGAGGCAAAAGAAAATTTACCCTCAGAGGAAGCGATTAAAAATGCGATTGCAAATGCAATAGCAAATTTACCTGTAATTAATTTTGCTTTAGATTTTCTTCCTGAAATTTTTAATAAACATATTACCTTAAAAGAAAAAGAAGGAGATGAGTTTATTCGTCAGGCAATAGAATATGTATCCAATTTGGAGGAATCTACTAATAAGAAAATTTCGTTCTATGTACAAGATTATCAAAAAGTGTTAGATAAGCAAAATGTTGGTAATCAACTCACAGATGTCTTGAAGTATAAGTTAGAGGATAATCTAAATAAACTTAAAGACAAAGAAACAAGCATTAATACATATAAAGAAATGCTTGCAAAAACAAAACAGCTACAACAGAAATTACAGGATGCACTGTAATGTAATCACATTGGCGTGTGTTACGCACGCCATCTTTCATTAACTAAAAATGAGGTTTTTAAAATGGATATTATATTAGGCGGTCTTGCAATTCTATCTTTTATTATTGCATATTACTTAGATGCTGGATTTTGGGATTATGTATTACTTTTAGTTTCTATTCTTATAGTAATTGGAATTATCGATACCATTAAGGAAAAATTCTATAAAAATAAAGAGATAAAAGAGTTTAAACAATATATATCAAAGCTAGACTTAAAAGAACAGCTGATTTTAAGTTTAGTTGGGACAGATGTTAAATACTCTAAACAGATCCAGAATTTCGGTCAATTGTTAAATAATGATTTAATAAATTTTTATTATCGTGTCGGTATACATACTCCCGATGCTATTCGTGATTTAATTGAAGTTGAAAAACGACTTAAAAAAGTAGATACCTTTCCTAAATTCTTAGGTAAACGAATGATTGCTATTGGTGGTGGGTTTAGTGCAGGTAAGTCGCAGTTTCTAATCAGCTTATTACGTGATAGTAATCTGAAATTACCTACTAATATAAAACCAACGACAGCAATTCCAACTTATGTAATCCATGATGAAAAATCAGCATTATATGGCATGGGTGAAAAAGGTAATGCTATTAACCTAACTGAGTTTGATCCGAAAATTGGTGAGAAAATTAATCATAACTTTATTCAAGCATTCGGCTTTAATTTAAAAAGCATTATGCCTTATATGGTAATGACAAACCAATTAGCCTATGAAAATCTCTGTTTTATTGATACGCCAGGATATAACCCATCTTCTAGTAAGGATTCTTATACAAATGAAGACCGAACTGAAGCAAATAAATTCATCCAAAATTCGGAAGCATTAATTTGGCTTGTACCTATAACGGCAGGCACAATTCCGCAATCTGATTTAGATTTCTTAGAAGAGGTTGTGGCTGAAAATAAACCACTTTATATTGTGCTTAATAAAGCTGATCAACGCCCTGCGGGAGAACGGAAAAAAATTATCAATGAAGTTCAAGAAAAATTAAACGAACACGGTATTGAGTATGAGGGTATTTCTGTTTATAGTTCGAGCATGCAGAAAGAATTTTCCTTTAAAGAAAAATCATTAAGCAATTTCCTAGCTAATAATAATTATTTATCTTGGGAAACCGATCATATTATTGATGAAGCCGTTCAATTACTTGTTGATGCAGTGAAAGAGAAAAACAAAAATAACCAAGAATTTAGGGATAAACTAACTGAAATTAGAAAAATATTAGTTTCTGATTTTAAATCAAATCACGAGGATATTATAGATGAACTTTTATCAAAAATAGATAATAAGGATAATTTACCTGAATTAAACACCATTATAGATAAATTAAAAGAAGAAATTGCTTCACTTTATTTATCGTATAATAATTCAGAAAAATAATCATCTTATATAAAAATGTTCTGGTATAGGAGGAATACAGGGTACAACGATTAGTTAAAGGCGTTTAAAGTCTTATATTGCAAGGCTTTAAGTGCATTGGATTTAACTACATATTCAAAGTACTTTTTGAATATCTATCAAAATAGCTTAGATAGTCATTTATGATAGTTTTTCCCTCTTAATACAAAAACATCAGAAAAAACCTTTTCAAGCAAATCACGCTATAAAGCAGTGAAATTGCTAGATAACCTTCTGTGTCCGTTTTTAGTTCTAATATTTTATTCTGCTAAAAGCCTAAAATCCCTCGTTTTAGGCTTTTTTACTAGCATAAAAATCGTATATTCTCATTAAATTAGCATTTTACTTTCATTTATCGAACCGTTATAGTTAAAGCATTTTCAGACAAGCGGTTAAAAAAGCGGAATTTTTGCAATCGCTCTCTTCGATTTTATTTTGAGTTGGAATTTATTATGGCAAAAACACTATACGAAAAACTTTTCGATGCACACGTTGTTTATGAAGCCGAAGGCGAAACGCCGATTCTTTATATCAACCGTCATCTTATTCACGAAGTCACCAGTCCGCAGGCATTTGATGGCTTACGCGTAGCAGGGCGTCAGGTTCGCCAAGTAGGCAAAACATTTGGAACGATGGATCACAGTATTTCTACCCAAGTGCGTGATGTAAACAAACTTGAAGGTCAGGCTAAAATCCAAGTTCTGGAACTGGCAAAAAACACGAAAACAACAGGCATTCAATTGTTCGATATGAGCACAAAAGAACAAGGTATCGTGCATGTAATGGGACCAGAGCAAGGCTTAACCCTTCCAGGAATGACGATTGTGTGTGGCGACTCTCACACCGCAACTCATGGGGCATTCGGAGCATTGGCATTCGGTATCGGTACCTCTGAAGTGGAACACGTGTTAGCCACTCAAACCTTAAAACAAGCTCGTGCGAAAAGTATGAAAATTGAAGTGCGTGGTAAAGTAAACCCAGGCATTACTGCGAAAGATATTGTGCTTGCGATTATCGGTAAAACCACGATGGCAGGCGGTACAGGTCACGTGGTTGAGTTCTGCGGTGAAGCGATTCGCGATCTATCAATGGAAGGTCGAATGACGGTATGTAATATGGCAATCGAATTGGGTGCTAAAGCAGGTTTGATCGCGCCAGATGAAACTACGTTCGCATACTTAAAAGATCGTCCACATGCACCACAGGGCAAAGATTGGGATGATGCAGTTCAATATTGGAAAACCTTAAAATCAGATGACGATGCACAGTTTGATACCGTTGTGGTGCTAGAAGCGAAAGACATCGCGCCACAAGTAACTTGGGGAACAAACCCTGGTCAAGTAATCGGTATCGACCAAGTTGTGCCAAATCCTGAAGAGATGGCAGATCCTGTCACAAAAGCTTCTGCAGAAAAAGCCTTAGCCTATATCGGTCTTGAGCCAAATACCGATCTCAAAGAAATCCCTGTCGATCAAGTGTTTATCGGTTCTTGCACTAACTCTCGTATTGAAGATTTACGTGCAGCAGCAGCCGTGATGAAAGGGCGTAAAAAGGCGGATAATGTAAAACGTGTGCTTGTTGTGCCAGGTTCAGGCTTAGTAAAAGAGCAAGCGGAAAAAGAGGGATTAGACAAAATCTTTATCGAAGCAGGTGCAGAATGGCGTAATCCAGGTTGCTCTATGTGCTTAGGGATGAACGATGACCGCTTAGGTGAGTGGGAACGTTGTGCTTCAACCTCTAACCGTAACTTCGAAGGTCGCCAAGGTCGTAATGGCCGCACGCACTTAGTGAGCCCAGCAATGGCAGCAGCAGCGGCAATGTTCGGTAAATTTGTAGATATTCGCCAAGTGGCATTAAATTAATAAGGATAAAATAATGGCAGGTTTTAAACAACTTTCGGGCTTAGTCGTGCCTCTTGATGCAGCAAATGTGGATACCGATGCAATCATCCCAAAACAATTCTTACAAGCCATTACCCGAGTGGGCTTTGGGAAACATCTTTTCCATGAATGGCGTTATTTAGATGCAGAAGGCACAAAGCCAAATCCAGATTTTGTGTTGAACTATCCGCAATATCAAGGTGCAAAAATCTTACTTGCACGTAAAAATTTAGGTTGCGGCTCATCACGTGAGCACGCACCTTGGGCGTTAGCAGATTACGGTTTTAAAGTAATGATTGCACCAAGTTTTGCAGATATTTTCTATAACAATAGCTTGAATAACCATATGCTACCGATTCGCTTAAGCGAAGAAGAAGTAGAAGAGATTTTCCAATGGGTATGGGCAAATGAAGGCAAACAAATTGATGTGGATTTAGAAGCAATGACCGTGACTACTGGCGATAAAGTTTACCACTTTGAGCTCGATGAATTCCGTCGCCACTGCTTGCTCGAAGGCTTAGACAATATCGGTTTAACTCTTCAGCACGAAGATAAAATCGCAGAATATGAGAAAAATATCCCCGCATTTTTGCGTTAATAAATATGCTAAAAAGCCACCGAAAGGTGGCTTTGTTTTTACCTTAAATACTCCAAAATGCTCTCTTTAATATCCATTTCTAATTGATTTACGGCTAAAGAAAGATCATTCTCAAGTAACACATCATCATAACAAAACAAATGTTGCTCATTACAAAAATCTTTTAAGAAAAATAAAATATTAGCTTGATAAGCTTTTCTATCATTTTCGGTAGATTTATAAGGCTCGACTAATAACAGAATAATTTTTCTATGATTTTCTTTTAATTTCTCTGTAATCACAGGAATAAATTGTGAATGATGAATCATTAAGCCTGATACAATAATCAATTGCTCTGCTGAAGAAAAACTATCAAGAAATTTATGTGTACTTTCTAAGAGCCTAATGGTTGGGAATTGCCCTTCTGTAGGATTATTTTCATATTTTATTAAATGTGTACGACAATAAGAATGCGTTAATTCATTTGAGGTTATTCCTAATAAAACACAATCTGCATTAATACTTTCTAATTTTAAATTAGAAAACAAATCACGTCCTATTTTCCCTATACCAATAATTCGAGTTTTCATTATTTTTCTCCGATAAAATCTACTCATCAATATCTTGCAAATTTTTTCCCATTTCTAACCGTTTGACAATCTCTTTAATTCGCATATCACGACACCACATTCCCGAAATATTACCTGCTTTATATAAATGAGCTTCATAACAGGCTGAGATATATTGAAACGGCTTATTACTTACACAATTAAAGAAATGAGCAACTTGTTCTTGTATATTTAATAGATATTTAAATGGCATTAATAAATATTTTCTGATTATATCCATATTTTGGCTAAAATCAGATTGATTGTGCTGATTCTGCACTAAATAGCAAGCATAATACTCTTGCTCATTTTCTCTTTCAAAATAAACAGCATTGATTTGGTAGACTTTCCACTTATATTTATCAGCAAACAGTGACAATACATTCAATGCTTGTTCATTCTTAGGATAAATTAAGGCAGACTCAATACCATTGTTATAGCGAAAAATAAAATCACTACTTACTTTTGTGCAATTTCGATAACTGATTGGATTCTGCGGAGTACGATAATTTTCTTTATTTGCATAGGTTATTTTATTGACTAATTTTCGATGAATGTGATTGCCTTTTTGTATAATTTCACCTTTAAATTTCCAACGTTTATTGAACTTCTGATGTTTAGGCGCAATCCAGCGATCAATTCGGTAAGCAGCAATTGTCCAACCACGATAAACAGCAACAGCATATTTCGCATTCCCTTTTTTATCGCCAAATTTCCACCATTTTCTTACATAAGAAAAGACTAATTTTTCAAACCGTTCTTGGCTCATTTTAGATTGATTTTTGGTAATATGATGGAATACTTTATCTAAATTAATTAACACAACGGGTAAATCAGTTTCTAATTTACATCCTTCGTAATGCTGATATATTTTACACATTGACTGCACACCAATAGTTGAACGTGATAAATTAACTTTATCAATCCCCATTAAATATAAAATATCTTTTGAGCTTTCAACTAATAGATTCGCTTCGTCTTCAGACAATCCCTGTTCAAAATAAAATAATCTGGAAAAACACCTTGCTTAACTAAATTTTGACATTCAGGATATTCAAATAAAAGCATTGGAAGCAGTTTCTGATTACGCTTTCTTTCATTCAACCAAAAAACAGGCGAATTATTGCCAATGCCTTTATCAATAGAAAGAATTTGATTATTTCTCGGGTCAATCAACACATAAATATAATAACCATTACTCATCACTTTTCTCCATCAAATATGCCACCACCGCAGCCCAATCAGGGAAACGATCCGTACCAAAATGGATATGTTCACCGCTAAATTTATCAGCGCCATTTTTCAAGCGATCATCCACCAAATAATCTCCCGCATTCAAATTTTTGTGATGAGATAAAATCAACCGCTTATAAAGTGGCGAAGAGGCATCTTTACCAAAATAACGCTGAATCCACTCCAATTTATCTCGCCACGCCGAAGGATTATCCCAAGGCGAAGTGGAAAGCACATAGAGATCGTATTTTTTCGCTAATACATCTACCGCTTCCAACGCCCCTTCCATCGGCTTCATCAAGGCAAAAATCCCCTCCACCTCATCATAACGCCCTGCATATTCTTGCAAAGTTTGTTCATCTAATTGAGCAATACCAGACGGAAAATCCACCAATACATTGTCCATATCTAAATAAAGGATCTTTTTCATAAATACCTCGTGTTGTTTTCTTGATGTGAATAGAATAAGGGGGGTAGCGACAAATGGTGTCGTATGGATTCATTGAACAGCCGAGAAATCTTCGGGAGTTGAAACGTTATCCATTTTAACTTGTAAGAAATATTTACAAGTTAATAAATATCATATGGCAACAATCCGGAATTTCCGGATTGTTCCAATAAATACAGGATCCCACACAATCAGCATTTTGCCTGTTTTGAACTTATAAGAAATTCTTAGCAGTTAAAATTTAATCAAATTTTTAAAAAATGAGATACCCACAAGCGGTTAATTTCTCGAGTAAAATTACAAATTTTCTAAATTTTTACCCGCCCACTGGCAAAAACTGATTTCGCAAAATTTTTCCACCGCTCTTTTATTATTAAAGTAATTCATCAATTGCTTTCAATGCCGCAAATGCGGTCATTTCTAGGCTTAAAAAATGCATTTTTGGCACGCCTGCATCTTGAGGATTGATGCGAATAAAGCCGCCTTTTTTCATTTTTGCCGTGCGTTCGGAAAAATATCGCACCGTTGGAATGGCTTTGCCTGCCCCCAGTTCAATCACCACGAGATTTTCGACCTCTTTCAACCAGGCATCGAGTCGCAATTTTTTGAAATCTTGATAATTGCTGGAATACGTCCAATCGTTAAACATCAACACGTTTTGGCGTGCCAAACCGCCACAATAAGGGCAACGTGGTTTTTCACTGGTGAGATACAATTTTTCATTGTCCACTTCAGGGTGGAAATCGACCGCTTGCCAGCTTAATCCACGGCAATTTTCTACACATTGCTGCCGCTCCAATGTGCCGTGAACTTCATACACACGGCTTTCTTCAAACCCTGCTTTTTGGAAATGCCCATCCACATTGCTGGTAAAGACAAAATAGCCGTGTGGTTTTGCCTCCGCCCAACGTTTTAAAATTTGATACCCTTCGTGCGGCACTGCATTGCGATATTGCACCAGCCGATGCCCATAGAACCAATAAGCCAGATCGGGATTTCACTGGTAAGCAAGCGGCGTGGCAATATCTTCAAAGTTGATATTATGCTCGCGAAACATTGGGTAAGCATTCCAAAATCCGCCCACGCTACGGAAATCCGGCAAGCCAGAATCCACGCTCATGCCCGCCCCTGCGGTAATTAAGATGCCGTCGGCTTTTTGAATTAATTCTACGGCGTAGTTAAGATCGTTTTTCATCTTTATTCCTCTTTCACAAATTGTGCCCAACAGTCGCCAAAGATAACTTTATTTTCATATTCTCCTTTAGTTAGATCTTGAATAATGGGTTTAAACAATTCATCGTAAATTAATTCTTCTACAGAATTAAAATATTCTTTATCTTCACATAATCGGCAATAATAACCTTTTTCACAATAAGCAACGGAACTCTCAATATCAAACATAAAATCAATAATTTCCTCTTCTTTTTCAAAAGGCATATTAATACACCAATCCTCCCTATATTTAAAAAAGCAAAGTGTTAAATGTTTATCCCATAATGGAGAACGCATTTCAATATAATTTTTATGGTAAGTAATAGTTAATTGATATGCTTTTTCTAATTCGGAATGAGCAAAATATTTCAAAACCATTTGGTGTAAAAGTGATCTTGCCATCATTTATCTCCTAATATTTCTCGTTTTAAATATTTATCCGCTTTAGAAACAAAGCCTTCTTTCGCCAGCTGTTCTATCATTCTTGTGGCACGCATAAAACCGATTCGTAAATGGCGCTGCAAAGCGGAAATTGATGTTTGTTTGGTTTCTAAAATAAATTTTTTTGCGTCAGGTAAAAGTGGATCTGTTGTCATAGAATATTTTCCAGTTTCTTATTGGTTTTTGAGCGATGTAAGAAGTAATTTCTTCGTTTTTTATTCTGCCAAATCTCCCCCGCCCCTCTTTGCTAAAGAGGGGATTCTTTAATAAATTAATAACGGCTGGCTTATTTATTATTTGAGCGATATAACGATATAAAAGTAAATCACTAAAATTCAAAGTTCCCTCGATCCAATCTCCTCTTTAGCAAAAGAAAGGGAGGGAAAATTTATTCGCTTCGCTCATACTTCGTGCCGTTGCTAAAGCAACGTTCAAACGCAAGCGTTTGTGGCTGTCTTAATTTACGAAGAAATTATGGCAATTAAAGCGACAAATTACGTCGCTATAATTTCAAATAAAAAAATAGCGACATCTCTGTCGCTATTTGTAAATTGAATTTATTTTTTACCGCTCTTATTCGTTTTTAGGCATTGCCTTATCCAACAACACCTTCACTATCTTCGGCACGCCCTCCCCTGCTTTTTCGTTAATGACAGTCACCCGACGGCGGACGAAGCCCGTATTTGGATTCGGATCAACTAGATAAACCAGCGAGCCATAAGGGGCTTCATTTACTAAACCATTGGCTGGGTAAACCTGCAACGATGTGCCAATTACGATCACAATATCTGCCTTTTTCACCAATTTTTCCGCTTTCGGTAACATTGGTACGTTTTCGCCGAAAAAGACGATATGCGGGCGCATTGGGTGCCCGTGATTATCTTTGTCGTCCAGTTGCTGATCGCCTAAACATGGCACGATGTAATCAGTATTGAAGCTGCTACGAGCTTTATTCAATTCGCCGTGCAAGTGCAACACATTGGAGCTTCCTGCCCGCTCGTGCAAATCGTCCACGTTTTGCGTGATGATATGCACTTCGTAAACTTTTTCCAGCTCCATCAACGCCAAATGTGCTGCATTCGGCTCTGCCGCTTGTGCATTGCGACGGCGTTCGTTATAAAATTCCAACACTTTCGCACGATTTTTCTTCAAGGCTTCAGGCGTGCAAACTTCCTCGATTTTATGCCCTGCCCACAATCCATCTTCCGCACGGAAAGTCGGAATTCCACTTTCGGCACTAATGCCTGCACCAGTTAACACGACGCAAATTGGTTTTGTCATAGTTTTCTCCGTTTTTATTACTCGTTTTCTGATTGGTTTTAGTTTGTTATAAAAAGTCTAAAACCCAATTCTTCTCGTCTGATTATACTGCGGTTTGATTTCGCACTCTTCTTGTAGTGCATTGAGCCAGCTTTTTGGCTCTTCAAATGGTGAAAATTGATGACGGCGAGCAACCGCCGCAAAATCCCCAGGTGTAAGCAAATTCAAACGCTCGATAAAATGTAAATCCCCTTCATTTAGCTCTCCCAAGCCTAAATATTTTGCCTGATTTTTGGCGAAATCTTGTCGCTGAGTTGCACTAAGATAATCAAATTTCAATTTAAGATCAAAACGGCGTAATGCAGCAGGATCAAGAATATCCATTAAGTTTGTAGACACAATCAATAAACCTTCAAACCGCTCAATTTGGGTGAGCATTTCATTCACCTGCGAACGCTCCCAGCTCCGCTGTGCATTATCACGTGAGAACAGGAAACTATCGACTTCATCTAACACTAACACACCATTTTCTGATTTTGCTTGCTCAAAAGCCGCTGCAATTTTTTGCTCTGTCCCGCCCACATAAGGATCAAGTAAATCTGAGCCTTGTTTAAGCAACAAAGGCATATCCAACTGCTCAGCAAGCCACGAAGCCCAAGCCGTTTTGCCTGTACCCGGTGGACCATAGCAGCAAATCCGCCCTTTTTTGGTGCGTTTTAACCCTGCACTGAGCCGATAAATATCATCCTTGCAAGAAACCCAATCTAAATCATATGTCATTTTGCCTTTAATAAGCGGTTGAATTTTTGCTTTTCCTTGCGATTGCAATGTTTGATTAAACAAACTCAAAAGCACTTCCGCGTAACTTTTCTCTTGCAAATTAACTTGATTTGCCACTTTAATCGCTCGATCCAAAATCGCAGGCGTTAATGACTGCTCTTTAGCAAAATGCTGGATATATTCTGCCGATAATTTATCGTTTGCTAAATTTCGAATGAGATCCGCTTTATTCCTACTCGGTAAATCAGGCATTTCTAAAATAAAGTCAAAACGGCGTAGGAATGCCTCATCAATTCCGCTTACTGAATTAGAAATCCAAATCATCGGCACACTATTATTTTCAAGTAATTGATTCATCCATGCTTTATTTCTCTGAGCAATCGAACGTTCGAAGAATGAACTTGCAAATACATCTTCAATTTCATCAAAAATTAATAGACTTTTGCTACTTCTACCTAATAACGTTTGTGCCATGCGGCAATGATTTAAACGATTTTCTGCCCGAATAACATCGCCATCCTCATCCATATAAGCAATATTGTAAGCCGTTAAATTTAATGTTTTAGCCAATAATCCTGCTAATTCTGTTTTGCCTGTACCAGGTTTGCCATAAATTAAAAAATTAACACCTTTTTGTTGTTTTTCGACCGCTTGTTGCAGATAATTTTGCATCATTAAATGGGTATCAAAAATATGTTCAAATTGCGTCAAATTTAATTTAGGCGGATTACTTAAAATTACACTGTTTTTAAGTAGTTTTTCCTCATCAAAAGGCAATAAGGTAAATTCATCTGCATCGAGCGTATTGCCCCATTCTACATAATCATCAACATCAGTTGGACTATAACTACGTTGTAATAAACCATATTGAAATAATTTACTGCTTTTCTTCAAGACGGGGCGAAGTTCATCACGGCTAATATTCAGAAATTCCACTAAAAATTCGACCGCTTGTGGCAAACTTTTCGGAGAAAAATAGTTAAATATATACGAAAAATCACTTTCAATTTTTAAATGTAACGACAAACGTAGCACGCTCATTTCAGTCTCATTAAGCGATAACAATGAGGCTAATTGAGCTAAATTTTCCTCTACTTGCTTTCCATTTTCATCAGAAAATGTAGGCATCTTCTGTAATATTTCGTAGCGTGGTTTTAATAACTCCGCCACGATTTCAGGTAATTTTTCTTCTTGCTCCAATTTATTGGGTAATCCCAATGCTTGTGCTACCTCATCACTTTTCCACCTAGCTTCTTCAAAAAGCGTTTCTAATCCTTTATGTTCAAATAACACTTTTAGCATCATTTTTTCGGTGTAATTTGATACTGTTGGCGAATTTAACTTATACTCTTTTTGCACTGTTTCTACGTTTGACATATTATCGCTCCATAAAAAATACCTTTCGTCTTTTGACGAAAGGTATTTTAGGGGAGAAAGCGACATTTTGTGTCGCATCAGAATACTATTAAATATCTTCAATCATAGAAATCAGTTTTTTAATTGCTTCTTTATGCGGTAACTCTTTTTTTCCCTGAGGGTGAACACTATGAATATAATAAACTCCGTTCACTTTATATAAAATAGATGATGTATTTTCCCATTTCTCTTCAGCAATTTTAGATTCTTTAGGTAAATCTAATATATTCCAATCTGATGTAAATAAAATAACAGCTTTAGGTTTTAAGATATCAATTTCTGTTAATAGTATTTCTTTACAAATATCTCGTTGTTTATAAAAATCATCATTACAAGGGTTACCCCCATTCGCTGGTGCAACTTTACATAAATTAGACCACGCAATATTTTTATACCAATTTTCAGAAAAATATAAATAAGTAATTTTTCTTATTACACGCCAAAAAGCAGATTTAGATGTATTGTATTTATCTTTGCTACCAATTTGAGCTTCAACCCATTTTATAGGTTCTTTATCTTCCACAAAATGAGCAAATAATTTATCTTGATCTTTTTCACTTTTCCAACCATTCGTTGCCTTACCAACAAAGAGAATGCCTTTTCTTTGCTTCCATTCGCTACCTACATGAACATAAAAAGCTGATAATTCACTATCAAAGGATTCATTTCCAAACTTTTGGTATAATTTTTCATACAATGGTTTAAGTTTATTTTTGAGAGTTTCCTTCATATTTTCCTCCTCGCTGTTAGCTGTTTAAAATAATTATAAGAAATTTAGCGACAAATTCTGTCGCATTAAAGATACTCTCGCCCAATCTCCTCAATCTCCTTCCCAAACTTTGCAATCCACCAATTCAGCATCTCACTTTCCACCACTGTTGCACGAACTAAATAAGTATCGCCTTCGTCTGTGATTTCTTGATCTGTGGACAACGGTGTTTCGGTTAAATGGAAACCATAAGGCTTACCAATGCGGAAAGTCAGACGGATTTTCTTGCCGTTACCAAAGCCAAAATGTTGTTCAGCAAGATAATGTTTTAGGTTGAATTTTGGGCGTTCAAAAGTGAACGTGGTTGCAGTAGCATTGAGAAAACGGTGCAAGGCAAGATGGAAAATGTTGCCATCTTCATATTGCACCACTAAATAATGTGCCGCTCCTTGCTGCACAAGGGCGAGCGGTTTAACGTCTGCTTTGTGTTCTTTGCCCGCTTGATTGCGATAATGCACATTTAATAGGCGGTTATTATAAAGTGCGGTGCTAATTTCTGTGAAAATCTTCGGTTCAATTTTGGCAGGCAAAAGGGGTTGGCTGGTTGGTGCAATGGCGACTTTATCAAGCCATTCTGCTCCCGATTTTTTGTGACTGTCGTAAACCAGATTATATTCCGCTTGTTGGAAGAATCCCTCCATTGAGCTCATAATGCTAGCGGGGAGAATACCATTGAGATACTGCTTAGCAAGCATTAAAACTAAAGATTGCGGCTCGTTTAAAATCGGCAAATCAATCCCTTTTGCATTTGGTTTCCAGCGGTATCCATAAGGTCTGTCACGTTCATCGCATTCAATGTCAAACTGCTCGCAAAGTTTTTTCATTTGGCGTTGAATGGTGCGAAGTTCACGTTTTATGCCGAGTTCTGCAAGTTTTTGATGAACCTGCTCAGCAGTGATTGCCCCTTTTTTAGGAATGAAACGCAAGATTTCAAGAGGTAACTGAATAGTAGAATGAGGTTGTGGCATAATCTCGCCCTTTTTCGCATAAAATCAATAACCGTATTATAGCGAGATTACGCCATAGATGCCCTAGTCAGATTTTACGAAACCATGTTATTTTTTACCGCTTTGACAAATAAAAGTGGTGGGCGATGTTGTAAATCTTTAAACTCGTTATGCCATTCTGGTTTATCTGCAAGCATAGGTTCTTCTACTTGAGCGATTTCAAAGCCGGCTTGAATGAGCTGGTTAAAGATGGTTGCCATTGTACGATGATAAGTTTTAAAAGATTGTTGAAACCAGTTTCGGCTACGCTCTCCCTCATCGCGATAATAATTTAGGCGATATGCAACCTGTTGTTTTTGTTGATTTTTCTCCCAACGATAACCCTCCCGATAGCAAGTCACAATAGGGTGCTCTTGTGAAAAAAGAAGTGTGCCGTAAGCGGTCATTTTTGCTGAGATTTTTGCAAGTAAATCCGAAAAATCATCGATATAGTGAAATGCAAAAGAACTCACAACGAGGTCAAACTGATTTTCAGTTATTTGATCGAGAGATTCCATCGGCAAACAATAGAGATTAAAATTATGCCCTTCTTGCCAATTATTAGACAGCGTTTCTTTCGCTTTGTGAAGCATTAACTCAGATAAATCTAATCCAACAACCTGACTTGCACCTTGCTCTAAATAATAAGCAAGGTGCTCCCCCATTCCACAACCAAGATCAAGAACCTTTTTGCCTTTCAATTCAGGTAACATTCCAAACATCGTAGGTTTTTCAACAACTTCATTCATACTGATAGGGTTATGGCGTAACTGCTGATAGCGTTCAAAAAAGATGGGGGTATCGTAAATACTTTTTTTCAAATTTGCCTCCGTAAATATGCTCAATACATATTGGAAAATGAGCAACAAAAAACACCGCTTGCATTTGCTTACGGTGTTTAATTGATTAAGAATTACAGCTGATCTGCATGATGAATCAACACAAACTTCTCCCAAAGTTCTTCTTGGGTTTCTTGATGATTGCTATCAGTAATAATGCAGTTGGTAATCGGACAGACTTTCTGGCAAGTAGGCTTTTCATAATGCCCAACGCATTCTGTACAAAGCAACGGATCGATAACATAAATCTCATCACCCACCGAAATAGCCTCATTCGGGCATTCAGGTAAACACATATCACAGTTGGTACATTTTGCGGTAATCAACAACGCCATTGTCTGCCATCCTCTCGTTCAAAAAAGAGGCGAATATTAGCCTTTTTGTTGAGCTAAGTAAAGCACTGTTGCAGCAACGCGTGAATGTACATTTAATTTCCGAAGTAAATTACGGATATGCACTTTCACCGTTTCTTCAGAAATAAAAAGCTGAGCGGCAATTTGTTTGTTCGACATTCCTGTTGCAATCCATTGTAAAACGTCCAATTCACGATCGGTAAGTTGTGCAAGCGGATCGTTTTCTGGTTGACGAAGCAAATGCTGACGCACGGTTTCGCTTAATGCCATTTCACCACGTGCGGCTTTTTGGATATTTTCAATCAGTTCTGCCGTATCACTATCTTTCAACAAATAGCCATCCACGCCCGCATCCATTAACGCTAAAATATCAGATTGGTCATCCGACACAGTAAGCACTACCACACGGGCATTCACATCATGAGCACGTAATGAACGCAAAGTATCCAAGCCTGAAATACCTTTCATATTCAGATCTAACATAATTAAATCAGGTTGAAGTTTTAATGCTTGAGCAACGCCCTCTGAGCCATTGCTGGCTTCCCCAACTACTACAAAATCCGTTTCGAGCTCAAGAATTTGACGCATTCCTTTACGCATTAAAGGGTGATCATCAATTAAAAGAATTTTATAAGGTTCAGTCATTTCTTGCCTCATATTTATTACACACTAATTAAGATAACTATTTTCTCACTCTTACTACCTAAAACAAGCTACCCATTTTGGGTAGATTGCACTCTTTTTGATCTAGGCTAAAAAATCGTAATCTTCTTGCCAATAAAAATTGCAAAACTTTGCAAGTTTTTAACCGCTTGTTCCGCTATAATAGCCTCAATTTTGATTAAAAGAATGAATTTATGACCACTCAAACAACCTATTTTGCCACTGCTGCACGTGGCTTTGAAGAGATGCTCAAAACTGAGCTAGAACAAATTTGTGGTGCAAGCTGTAAAGTCGCTCAAGGCGGCGTGCATTTTACTACCACGCAAAAAGGCGTGTATCAAGCCTTACTTCATAGCCGTTTAGCTTCTCGCATTTTACTGCCGTTAGTTACCACAAAAATCTTTAGTGATTTAGATTTATATGCTTCCGTAGTAGGCTACAACTGGGCGGAACTTTTCGATCCTCGTGATACATTTTTCATTGATTTCAACGGTACAAACCGTGAAATTCGCAACACTCAATTCGGTGCGATGCGTGTGAAAGATGGCATCGTAGACTACTTCGAACGCAAAGGCTTTGAACGCCCTGCTGTGGATAAAATTGCTCCAGATGTGCGTATTCACGTCTATTTAAACCGTGATGATATGGTGATTTCGCTTGATTTAAGTGGCGAAGCCTTGCATATGCGTGGTTATCGTTCAGACATAGGCAAAGCACCATTGCGTGAAACTTTAGCTGCAGCAATTGTATTACGCTCTGGCTGGCAACAAGATACTCCATTGGTTGATCCGATGTGTGGTTCAGGTACTTTACTGATTGAGGCGGCTCAAATGCAGGCAAATATTGCTCCGCAGATTCAGCGTAAGCATTGGGGTTTCCACTCGTGGAAAGGGCACGATATAGCACTTTGGGACGAAGTTTGGAATGAAGCGAAATCAGCTGAAAAAGCACTGACAAGCGGTCAATTTTTTGGTTTTGATCTCGATCATCGCGTGCTACAAAAAGCTAAACAAAATGCGATCAATGCAGGCGTCGGCGAGGCAATTCGCTGGCAACAAGGCGATATTGCAGCACTTAAAAACCCTTGCCTAGAACAGACGGGGACGGTGATTTGTAACCCGCCTTATGGTGAGCGTTTAGGCACAACACCTGCATTAATCGCCCTTTATTCGGTGTTTGGTCAGCGTTTAAAACAGCAATTTACAGGCTGGAATGCTTCGATTTTCAGCGGTGAACCTGAATTACTCAACTGCTTGCGTTTGCGTTCAGCTCGTCAATTTAAAGCTAAAAATGGACCGCTTGATTGCGTGCAAAAAAACTACTCCATCACGCAACGTATTGAAAACACAGAGCAAAACGAACTGGCATTTAAACCAGAGCAGCAAGTAGCGACAGATTTCGCAAATCGCCTTGCCAAAAACATCAAGAAAATCGAAAAATGGGCGAAGCAACAAGGTTTAGATGCTTATCGCTTATATGATGCCGACTTGCCAGAATATAATTTAGCGGTGGACAGATATGGCGATCACATTGTGGTGCAAGAATATGCTGCCCCAAAAAATATTGATGAACAAAAAGCTCGACAACGTTTGTTGGATGCGGTTTCCGCAACGCTTTATGTAACAGGTGTAGAAACCAATAAATTGGTGCTCAAAGTGCGTCAAAAACAGAAAGGCACGAGCCAATACGAAAAATTGGCAAATAAAGGCGACTATTTCTACGTAAATGAATATGGGGCAAAATTGTGGGTGAATCTTACCGATTACCTTGATACAGGCTTGTTCTTAGATCACCGCTTAACGCGTAAAATGGTGGGTGAAATGGCGAAGGGCAAAACCTTCCTCAATCTATTTGCTTACACGGGCTCAGCAACGGTGTACGCAGCACTTAACGGGGCAAAAGCGACCACAACGGTGGATATGTCAAACACTTATCTTAACTGGGCAGAGCAGAATTTAGAACTTAATAAAATTCCATTAAGAAATCATCGCTTATTCCAAGCCGATTGCTTACAATGGTTGGCTGAATGTCGTGAACGTTTTGAAGTAATTTTTGTTGATCCGCCAACATTCTCTAACTCAAAACGAATGAATGAAAGTTGGGATGTACAACGTGACCATATCAAACTAATGAGCCAACTCAAACGCATTCTTACCCAAGACGGCACGATTATTTTCTCAAACAATAAACGTGGCTTTAAAATGGATATGGAAGGCTTAGCAGAGTTAGGCTTAAAAGCGGAAAATATCTCGAAAAAAACACTTCCGCTAGATTTTAAACGCAACCCACATATTCATAATTGTTGGGTGCTGGAGCATATTTAATGGAAATAGAATATGTTTCTATTCAAATAAGATAATATACAAAGTAATCCTCAATATTTATATATGCATACTAATTACATTATCAGTTTAGCTACGGCTATTCAACGTAGAGAACATATAAAACAAGAATTTGGCAAACAGGATATTCCTTTTGAATTTTATGACGCTCTCATGCCTTCTGAGCAACTAAATCAGTTAATCCAGAAATACCTTCCAAATCTATCTCAAGCATCTCTTTCAGAAAGCGAGAAAGCTTGCTTTATGAGCCATTATATATTGTGGCAAAAATGTATTGATGAAAATTTACCTTATATTTTCATTTTTGAAGATGATGTTTTATTAGGAGAAAATGCCTACCATTTTTTAGCTCAAGACAAATGGCTAGAAGAAAGATTTAATGAAATAGATGAATATATATTACGATTTGAAACATTCTTAAACTACTCAAAATGTAAGGATATTGGAATTCCTAGCTATCTTAATCGAAATATATTAAAACTAATCGTAGAAAATTGTGGTACTGCAGGATACATTATTTCTTCAAAAGCGATAGTAAACTTAACTAAATTCATAAACTCATTAAACTCAGAAGAGTTATGTGCCATTGATTTAATTATGTTTAACAAATTTAATAGATGCACATATCAATTGAGCCCAGCTTTATGTATTCAAGAAAACCAGCTTGAATTAGAACACAAAAAGTTATCTAGTCAACTGAGTAAGGAAAGAGATATTTCTCACAAAAATAGAAAAAACAGAACTATATTTGAGTTATTAAAATCATTATACAACAAACCAAGAAAGATATACAGAAAGAAATACAAAGATAAATTCACTATTCCATTTAAATAACCAATAATTTGTTATAAATGTCATAAATTTATTTTTAAACCTTATAAAAACATTTGTAATACTTATTTATGCCTTATTATGAATAACTTAAGAAATATATCTAAATCGTGTTTAACTAAACAAATATTTTCTCTAACCCAAAAACCAATAATAAAAAATGTATACAGAACCTTTGTACCTAGAAAAACAAGAAAAAGTATAGAGGTATATGTAGATAGAAAACAACAAAATTATACATCAAACAAGTTCAAAGAGTTTATTGAATATTATTTCAACACAAGATTATCAAAATTTAATCTATCACCCGTCCAACCAGAATTAGTTAATAAAAAGATAATTTGGCAATATTGGGGACAGGGAATTGATAAGTGTCCAGATATAGTAACGAAATGTTTTAAAAGTGTAGATGAATTTAAAAACGATTATCAAGTTATAAGACTTGATGATTCAAATCTATTCGATTATTTAAATTTACCAGAATTTATTTATGAAAAACGTAAGCATAAAGAATTTAGACCTGCTTTCTTTTCTGATCTTATTCGTTTAGCACTTTTAGATGTATATGGTGGAATTTGGTTAGATGCAACAATTCTATTAACAGATTTTATTCCTAGTAAGATCAAAAACATGGATTACTTTATGTACCAAAGAGATCATCTTACTTCTAATAAAGAAATGTGGATAAGATATAATCCTTTGTACTTCGATTGGGATAAGAAACATAAAGTAAATGTTTTGAACAGTATCATTATATCAAAGCCAAAGAATATTGTTATACATACAATTTTAGAGCTATTATTAAATTATTGGGCTACACAAAATCATGTTCCTCATTATTTCTTTTTTCAAATCTTATATGAAGAGCTAATTACTGATAAGTTAATTCAGTTTAAATGTGAAATAATAGATGATACTTTACCTCATTTATTGCAAACAATGTTAAATGATAGTTTTGATCAAGGTAATTTCAAAAAAATTATAGAAAAATCTTCAATACACAAATTAAGATATAAAGAAGATATGAGCCCCAACACATATTACACTTATATAATGAAAAAACTATAAAGATAGGAAATATTTAAATGGTTTATCATAAAAAAATTTTAATATCAATTAGCAGCCTAAAATTCAAACAAGGCGGTGGAATGGAACGTTATCTTATTGATCTGGTAAATGGATTCCACCAAATTAATATTATATCAAAGGTTTATTCAACTAAATTTGATACACAACTAGATGAATATCAATATATAAATCCTATTAGAATAAATCTTTCTCTTGTTCCAAAGCAAGTGAGACAGCCTTTCCTATCCTATTTTTCGAATAAACAAAAAGAGCAAAATGAAATATCTATTACGATGTCTTACACCAATGCAGACATTGTTATTTGTGGAGGAAATCATAAAGGATATTTGAAAACATTAGGATTACGATCTAGTTTAAAAGATGTATTTAAAATTCACAATGAAAAGAAATCCTTAGATAATGCTAAGTTGGTAGTTGCACATTCAAAACTAATGAAAAAAGAGTTAGTAGAACTATATAATACTAATGAAGAAAAAATTACGGTAATTTATCCTCCAATTGATACAAGTAAATTTTTAATTATTGATGATAATAAAAGAAAATCATTAAGAGAAAAGTTAGGGTTTAAAGAAAATGAAGTCATCTATCTATTTCCGTCAACAGGACATTCAAGAAAGGGATTTGATATTCTTAAAAAATATTTCGAAAAATCTGATTTACCAATACGTTTAGTTGTTGCAGGTACACCTGTAACTGAGTCTAAAAATATTACTTCATTAGGATTTTGTAAGAATATGCCAGAGTTATATCAAGCAAGTGATTATACTATTATGGCATCTAATTATGAACCTTTTGGACTTGTAGGGCTTGAATCTATTTTATCGGGCACTCCAATTATCTTTGCTGATAATATAGGCTGCTTAGAAATTCTTAAGAATAATTTTGGTTATACATTTTCAAGAAATAATATTGAAACATTAGATCAAGCGATTAAAAATTCTGTAGAAAGTGCAACGTGCAACGTGCAGCATACTAAGCAGAAAAGCCATAGAATTCAAGCTCCATTAGACTGTATTGATTATGATCCAAGACTATCTCATCATATTCAAGCATTGTTGCAAGCTATCGCAAATTTAAAGTAATGGACTTCCAATCCCTAAAACTCTTTCTTGACCTCGCCCAAAGCCGCAGTTTTATCCGCACAGCGGAAAAAAACTATATGAGTGCTTCAACTCTTACACGCCATATTCAGCGAATGGAAGAGGAGATTGAACAACCGCTTTTAGTCAGAGATAACCGCCAAGTGCATCTTACAGAAGCGGGTGAAAAATTCTTGGAATTTGCAAAACAGAGTTGGGCAGATTGGCAAGCGATGAAAAATGCACTTTCTCCCCATCAAGGAGAATTAGAAGGCGAGTTGCAACTTTTCTGTTCAGTAACAGCAGCTTATAGCCATTTGCCTGCAATGTTAGAGAAATTTCGTCAGCGTTATCCAAAGGTTGAAATCAAGTTGATTACGGGCGACCCAGCTCATGCAGTCAGTGCGGTACATTCCTTGCAAGCTGACATTTCCCTTGCGGGTAAGCCAAACAATTTGCCGAATAATGTCGAATTTCAGCATATTGACAATATCACGCTTTCATTGATTATTCCTCGCGTGGCTTGCTCTGCAACACAATTGCTTCAACAAGATCCGATTGATTGGCAAAATATGCCGTTTATCTTACCGCTTGAAGGCTCCGCACGTCAGCGTATTGAAGCGTGGTTTAAATCGCAAAAAATTAAAGAACCTAAAATTTATGCCACCGTTGCAGGACACGAAGCGATAGTCCCGATGGTGGCATTAGGTTGTGGTGTAGCATTATTGCCCGATGTAGTGATTAAACATAGCCCCGTAGCAAATCAAGTTTCTTACCTTAACTTAAAAAAGCCCATTGAACCTTTCGAATTAGGCATTTGTGTGCAAAAAAAACGCTTACAAGAGCCGATTATTAAGGCATTTTGGGAGCTATTTGCTTGCTAAAGTTATTTAGCGTTCTTTTTTGCCCATTCTAAGAAACGTTGTTGTGTTTCTTTATCTGCTTTAGAGAAGAGTAATTGCAATTGCTCTTCTTTTACATTTTTGGTTTCTACCACAATTTGCCCTTTTGCTTCAAAAGTCGCATTCACAAATGCAGGAACAGCCGCCACGCCTTTACTAGCGTTATACTTGACAAGGTTGTCTTCAATACGGCTATTTGGTGCAAAGCCTTCGCCTTTTAACATATCTTGTTTAAACGGGATTTCTTTGCCTGATGCGGTTTGAATTTTAAAGGTTGGATTTGCTTGGAATTTATTGACATCGTGAGATGAGCGGAATTGAGGCACAACGAGTGTCATTTCTTCATTTGTTCCCTCAAAAGTTAATACAATTGGATTCATTGAAAAATATTTCCCATCCACAATATCACCCACACTCACCACCACTTGGTGCGTTTTAGTATCGTTAATTTGGACATTTTCCCAGCGTTTTACGGATTGACCATCTAACGCTAACATTTCCACTGAGTTAGGGGTTTTTAATGTGCCCGCAGTCGCAAACGTTGCTACCAAACAAGCGGTCGTTGTCATCATCAATTTTGCTAATTTCATCATATTTCCTTAAATTGCAATAGATTTAAAAAAAGTGATGTCTATGCTATGCTAAATTAAACAAAATAGAAATAATTTTATTATCAAAGCGTTATTTTTGTGGGAAAATCACGCTAATTTTTTAACAGGAATAATTATGAGTGATGAACATCAGGGCCTCGGCTTAATAGAAAAAACAGAGAAAAAGAATTTAATTCAGTCGTTTTTAGGTTTTTTCCAAACAGAACCTAAAAACCGTGAAGATTTAGTAGAAGTGATCCGTGATTCGGTCGAAAACGAGTTGATCGATAGCGATACCAAAGAGATGATTGAAGGAGTGATGGAAATTTCCGAACTTCGCGTGCGTGATATTATGATCCCGCGTCCTCAAATTATTTCGATTGATTCAAAACTGCCACTTGAAGCCTGTGTGGATATTATTATTGAATCTGCCCATTCGCGTTTCCCTGTGATTTTAGATGATGGCAAAGATAGCATTCAAGGCATTTTGCTTGCGAAAGATCTACTCAAATATCTCCGTTCTGATGCGGAAGAATTTAATATGGAGGCTATTCTTCGCCCTGCAGTGATTGTGCCAGAGAGTAAACGCGTGGATAGAATGCTCAAAGAGTTTCGCTCGGAACGCTTCCATATGGCATTGGTGGTCGATGAGTTCGGTGCGATGTCTGGCTTGGTTACCATCGAAGATATTTTAGAGCAAATTGTGGGCGATATTGAAGATGAGTTTGATGAAGAAGAAATCGAGCCAATCCGCCAACTTTCTCGCCACACTTATGCCGTTTCCGCTTTAACGGATATTGAAAAATTCAATGCTTTTTTCGCTACCGAATTTACCGATGAAGAAGTAGATACCTTTGGCGGTTTAGTCATGCAAGCCTTCGGACACTTGCCACAACGTGGTGAGCAGCTTGAGCTTGAACAGATGAATGTGAAAGTGACTTCTGCAGACAATCGCCGTTTGATTCAATTACGTGTAACCGTTTCAGACGAGCAATTAGAACGAATGGAAAGCCGTCAGGTAGAATCGGAAGAATAGTACTATCAATTAATTTAAACGTAGGGGCGGGGGTTATCCCCGCCTATTTTCATATATGATTTTCGGGCAGCCCTACGTGAAGAGCAGTATAATTATCATACATTTTTCAATTTGCATTCCCATTTGAGTTCTTCATTATGTTAAATTCTATAAAAAATTCCCCTCGTTTAATCGCTTGCATCATCAGTTTTCTATTTGGTGCAATCGGCACACTCGCCTTTTCGCCTTTTGATTACTGGATTATTGCCTTTGTTTCCGCCTTTGGCTTAGTCTGGTCAGCCACTTTATCACAACGTAAAACCGCATTGTGGGCAACTTTTGCCTGGTCGATTGGTTATTTTGGCATTGGCGTAAATTGGATTCACGTGAGTATGATCCAATTTGGTGGTGTGCCTGTCGTGATTAGCTATCTGGCAGTTCTGCTACTTGCTTGCTACCTCGCACTCTACAACCTACTCTTTACTTGGGGCGTGCATAAATTTAAGCTAAAAAATCCGTTTGTGCTTGCAAGCCTTTTCACTGGAACGGAATATCTCCGAAGCATCGTTCTCACTGGTTTCCCTTGGCTTCAGCTCGGTTATAGTCAAGTTGATAGCCCTTTTGCCCATATCGCCCCGATTTTTGGCGTAGAAGGTGTTACTTTCTTCATTATTGTGATTGCTACTTATCTTGTTCAATTTATTTTACAAGAAAATCGAAAAATTAAACCGCTTGCGACTTTTACATTGCTCATAGCGGTCGCCTTTGCTACACGTTTTGCCAATTTCTGGCAAATTGATGCTGAAAAACAACCGCTTACCGTGAGCCTTGTACAAGGCAATATTGAACAAAAAATGAAATGGGATCCTGCTCATTTCGACTATTCGGTGCAAACCTATGTGGATCTTATTCGCCCATTGCTTGGAAAAAGTGAGGTGATTATTCTGCCTGAATCGGCAATTCCCGCATTGGAAAATCAGATTTCCCCATTGCTTAGCTCAATGCAAAATGCGTCTGTGGAAAGCCAAAGCGACATTATTATCGGCACGCTTTATCAAGATAATCAAAATCAACTCTTTAATAGTGCGTTATTACTGAATGAACAACCTTATGATGCAGAACAAGCACCTCGCTATAAAAAGCATCATCTCGTGCCTTTTGGCGAATACGTGCCTTTTGGCTCGGTGTTAGATTGGATGCGTGAGGTCTTTATTCTGCCAATCAATTTATCGCAAGGAGAATTTGTTCAACCTGCATTACAGACGAAAAATACCCGTTTTAATTTAGCGATTTGCTATGAGATTATCTTTGGCGATCAAGTGCAACAAAACCAAAAAAACCACAATAGCGATTATCTCTTAACTATTACTAATGATGCATGGTTTGGAACTTCTATTGGTCCTTGGCAACATTTCCAAATGGCAAGAATGCGAGCTTTAGAACTTGGCAAACCACTTCTTCGCTCTGCCAATACGGGAATTACTGCAATAGTGGATGCAAACGGCAAAGTGGTTCATCAATTGCCGCAATTTGAGAAAGGAGTGCTTACCGCTCAGGTTCCTCCTGTAATAAGCAAAACACCATTTAGTTTATGGGGCAATACGGTACTTTATAGCTTAAGTGCTTTGATTGTGACGTTGGCAGTGATGAGACGGAAACCATAAATCTTATCCTTTAGCAGCTGTATTTTTTTCTTTTTTAGATAGATGCAGTTGCTAAATTTTTTCGATCACGCTCGAAAATTTGAAAGAAAACTCTGCATACTTTTCTATTCCTCGGCATACTGTCTAGCAAAAACAGATTGCTATGACATTAGACCGCTTTTTCATTCTTCTTTGTCTCTCTTTTTTGCCTATTTTATGTCTTCCACAACAGGCTTTATTGCCTGTGATGTTATTCGCCACACTCTTGATGCTTTATTTTGGCTTTAAACACCAGCTTTTGCCGTTTATGTTGGGCTTTATAATGTTGCTAAGTTACGGGCAAGTGTTAAAAATTGCAAATCAGGCAGAAAATTTTACCGCTTATAAAAGCATCCAACCAATTGAAATCATTAAAATTTTAAAGCAACAAGAATACCAAACCGCTGTTGGGCAACTTACAAGCGGTCAAAAAATTTATCTGAATTGGCAAGCCAAAACGCCTTTGCAATTGAACGCCACTTATCAAGCAGAGCTCAATCTTCGCCCGATTTCTGGACGTAGCAATATCGGTAATTTCGACCGCCAACGTTGGTATTTCGCCAATGATATTGATGGGCTGGCAACCGTTCGCAAGGCAGAATTTGCTCACGCCAATCATTTGCCCCTGCGAACCCGATGGATAAATCGCACTTATCAACAAACCGAAACGCTTGAAACCCAAGGGCTATTACTAGCTCTTGCCTTTGGGGAACGTGCTTGGTTGAAATCAGAGCATTGGCAAATTTTCCAACAAACTACCACCGCACATTTAATTACAATTTCAGGGCTACACATTGCCCTTGCTTTTGGTTTCGGCTTTTGGTTTGCCAAGCTCGGGCAATGGCTTATGCTCAGTACAAAATATCGTTATAATTTTGTACAGCGAATGGGATTTTCTTATCTATTTCCTCGCTTAATGGGCTTTGCTTTTGCTTTAAGTTACAGCTATTTGGCTGGTTTTGCTATTCCAACCATGCGAGCCATTTTTGCGATTAGTTTGATTTTGCTTTGCCAATTTGCACGCAAGCATTACACGCCTAGCCAATTTTGGTGGCGTATTGTTGCGATCTTGCTGATTTTAGACCCGATTACGATATTATCTGACAGCTTTTGGCTTTCAATTTTAGCTGTAGCAAGCCTGATTTTATGGTATCGCTATTTCCCGCTTAAACAGTTTGAATGGCTCATCCCACATTGGCTAAACTGCCCCTTTTTCAAGCCTATATTATCGTTATTGCATTTACAAATGGGCATTTTTTTCCTTTTTTTGCCTGTGCAATTTTTCTTTTTTGAAGGTTATTCACCGCTCGGCTTTGTAGCCAATTTATTGATTGTTCCGCTTTACAGCCTTGTGCTTGTGCCGATGATTCTATTTACTCTTTTAACAGATAACCTGACCTACACTTGGCAATTGGCAGACTGGTTAGCGCAATTTAGCTTATGGTTAATTGAACCGCTTTCTCATTCGTGGATAACCTTATCTCAACAAAATCAATGGCATTTGCTCGCATTTTATACACTGATTCTGAGTGGCATTTATGCGAAAAATTGGCTGAAATCTTGGTGTTTCTTCGCCAAATTAAGTACGATTTTAGCTTCAATTTATCTTGCTGGGCTTTGCTACCTGAAAAAAGATCATTACATTGAATGGGTTACTTTTGATATTGGTCAGGGTTTGGCTCAAGCCTTGGTTTACCAAGACGCAAGCGGTCAAAAAAAAGCAATTTTTTACGATACGGGGGCTAGTTGGGGCGAAAGTTCGCAACGCAATTCAATGGCAAATTTGGAAGTATTGCCTTATTTAAAACGCAATAATATTCAGATTGAAGCGATTTTTATCAGCCACGATGATAACGATCACTCAGGGGGCATTGCCGATCTGCTGGGGGCATACCCTCATGCTCAGCTCTTTTCAAGTGGACAAACGGCTTATGCTCAGCGTATTCCAGAGCCTTGTGTTGCAAGCAAAGAATGGCAATTTGACAGCATAAAGCTGACTGCAATTTTCCCCGAACAAATCACAAAGCGGGCAGAAAACCAACATTCTTGCACTTTATTAGTCGAAATAGACCGCTTGAAATTGCTTTTTACGGGCGATGCAGGCGTAGAGCAAGAGCGAATTTTTTCTCCGATAATTGGAAAAATCGATTTCTTACAAGTCGGGCATCATGGTAGTAAAACAAGCACAGGCGAGATTTTAGTGGCAACAACCAAACCTAATATTGCGGTGATTTCAGTTGGGCGTTGGAATGCGTGGAAAATGCCGAATAAAAATGTCGTCGAACGACTGGAAAAGCATGGCGTGCAGATTTTAGATACATCCAAGGTGGGTATGGTGAAAGTGATTTTTGAGGAGGGAAAATATCAAATAAAAACAAGCCGAACACGAAGTTCGGCTTGGCATCAAGCTTATTTTAATCACAATCCTAAGAAGGATTAGTTCATTATAAAACGCCTTGCTCTAACATCGCGGTTGCCACTTTTTTGAAGCCTGCGATGTTTGCACCGTTTACATAGTTCACATAGCCGTCTGCTTCTGTGCCGTTTTCCACACAGTTTTCGTGGATTGCGGTCATAATGCCGAATAAGCGTTGGTCAACTTCTTCTCGTGTCCAAGATAAACGGATTGCGTTTTGGCTCATTTCTAAGCCTGAAGTTGCCACACCACCTGCGTTTGCTGCTTTACCTGGTGCGTAAAGGATTTTCGCTGCGATGAACACTTCCACACCTTCTAATGTGGTTGGCATATTCGCGCCTTCAGCCACACAGATACAGCCGTTTTTCACTAATTCTTTTGCCGCTTCGCCATCTAATTCGTTTTGAGTTGCACACGGAAGGGCGATGTCACATTTTACACCCCAAGGTTTTTGACTTTCGAAGTATTGAATGCCTTGCTCTTGCGCATATACAGATAAACGTTCGCGACGTTCATTTTTAAGCACTAATAAATCCGCTAATTGTTGTTCAGTCATACCAGAATCTGGGAATAACACATAGCCGTTTGAATCTGAAACGGTTAACACTTTCGCGCCTTTTTGGATTGCTTTTTCAGCCGCATATTGCGCTACGTTACCTGAACCAGAAATCACCACGCGTTTGCCTTCAAAGCCTTGACCTTTGGTTGCAAGCATTGCATCTGCAAAGTACACCGCACCGTAGCCAGTTGCTTCTGGACGAATTAAGCTACCGCCCCAAGTTAAGCCTTTACCTGTTAATACAGAAGCAAATTCGTTGCGTAATTTTTTGTATTGACCATACATATAACCGATTTCACGACCGCCTACACCGATGTCGCCTGCTGGTACGTCTGTATCTGCACCGATGTGGCGAGATAATTCAGTCATAAACGCTTGGCAGAAACGCATAACTTCTGCATCAGATTTGCCTTTCGGATCGAAGTCTGAACCACCTTTACCGCCACCCATTGGCAATGTCGTTAATGCGTTTTTGAAAACTTGTTCGAACGCTAAGAATTTTAATACGCCTAAATCCACAGTTGGGTGGAAACGGATACCACCTTTATAAGGACCAATCGCAGAGTTCATTTGTACGCGATAACCACGGTTCACTTGTACATTACCCTTGTCATCCACCCACGTTACTCGGAAAGTAATTACACGCTCAGGCTCAACAATACGCTCTAAAATACTATGTTTAGTGTATTGTGGATTTTTTGCAAGGAACGGTGCTAAAGAGCCGAAAACTTCTTCAACAGCTTGATGGAATGGTGCTTGATTAGGATCACGTTGTTTGATTTTTTGGAACAGTGCATTTAAGTCGCTCATAGTTTTCTCCTGTAAGATTTTAAATTTTTAAGAAATGCTGTGTTTTGGAATGGCTTGCAATGTATCAAAACTTTTTTTATTTGAAAAGATAGATTATAAAAAATAATGCAATAAATTAGAAAAACTATGCTTGAATGATTATTTTTTAAACTTTAAGTATGTTGAAAGAGAACTTTTTCAGTAAAAAAGAAAGAGAAAAGTAATTTTATGAATAGAATTTTTATCATTAGAAATTTTAATTATGGTTCCAACAAAAAAATAAGCGGTTATTTTCTTGCAAAATTTTGCAGAAATCTAACCGCTTAGACCTAATCACTATTCATCCCTATTCCAAGGATAAACACCGCCATTAATTTCCATCACTTGACGCATTTTCATTCTAAACATTTCTTTAAATATCTGTGCCATTACTGGTTTTGGCATATTTGGTGCTATAGTTTGTATGGTAGGATAGAAGCCCGGATCGAATTTCTCAGGTTCCATCACATAGTTGACTGTAAAACTTTTAGAGCATTTTCCGATTGCTTTTATTTTTTTCAAGATCGCATAAAAATTGGTATCGTTGTTTTGTCCACTATACCAAAAGTGAGAAACCTGTAAGGCTAACGCACGTTTAATTAAATAGCAGTTAGTATCAATATGCCCTTCTTTTTTATGTACTTCAGTTTGGCATTTGAAGGTTTGTTCATTGATGTTGAGATAATACGGAAAAGGATTTGGTAAATTATTATCATAATGCCCTATAGATTCTAATAAATCCTGGCATATAAACTCTTCTTTATCATCGTATAAATTACGTAATGAGAAAACATAATCTGCATTTGTTTCATTGAGTACTTTTAAGCTATTTTCAACGTGATTGGCTTCATACCAATTATCATCGTCTAAGTAGCAAATTACGTCTTCTTTTACTAAAAAGGGGGCGATAGCATTGATACTGCTGTTTGTCCAACCATTTGCTCCAGTATTCATCGGCAAATAAGTTGCTATAACATGGGGATATTTATCTAAAATTTGTTTTGCATCTTTCGCAAATTGTTCTCCATCAACAAACACATAATGTTTGCAAGGATAAGTTTGTTGTTGAACACTTAAAATAGCTCTTTCAAGATGAGGACGTCCAATTGTTGAGGTAATGACTGCAACTGTTTTCATAATTTTTCCTAAAAAATAAATTTGCGTTATTATTTCATATCCGCAATTAAATTCAAAATTCGTTTATCTGAAATCGGATATTTTGTACCAATTTGTTGAGCGAATAAACTTACCCTGAGTTCTTCGATCATGTAGCGAATTTCTAGCACTTCTGTTGGAATTGCTTTCGATTTTGGCAGTTTAGCAAGCAGCTGTTTGTAGACTTCTTGAACCTGCTCAACACGTAGCATTTTAGCACGATCAGTGTTGGTATCTGTACCGAGTTTGTCTAAACGCTTGTCAATAGCGGTCAAATATCGGTAAAGATCTGCAAGACGTTGATAGCCAGTTTGAGTCACAAAATTCGGATACACCAAACCTGCCAATTGGGCTTTAATATCCGACAACGCAAACGCCATCGTGAAGTCCATTTTGCCTTTCATTCGTTTGTTGAGTTCAAATGCTAAAGTTAAGCATTTTTCCACTTGCAAGGCGATTTCTGCGGTGGTGTCGTTCAGATTGGCACGCACAAACTCTTGAAGTTCACGGAATTTTTCTTCCGTCCAGACAAAACCGCCGAACTCATCAATCAACTTATCCACCGCACAAGCGATGCAGTCGTCAATCAGTTCCAACACCTTGCCAAACGGGGCGAAATATAAGCCGAGTTTCGCTTTGTTTGGTAGTTTTTCGTGTAAATATTTGATGGGCGAAGGCACATTTAGCAATAACAAACGGCGTAAACCTGCTTGCATCGCTTGCGTTTGTTCCGCTTCAGTTTCAAACAATTTCACGCCCACGGCGGTTTGTTCATCAACAATCGCAGGGTACGCCTTCACGCTGAAATGCTGTTTTTTCTGCTCGTAGCATTGCGGTAAATCAGCGAAGCTCCAGAGATGCAAACCACTTTGCTCAATGCCATCGTCGGCAATGTTGGAAAGCGTACTTTGCACCTGATCTTTGAGCTGGAATTTTAGTGCATCTAAATCACCGCTTTCGGTGATTTTTTTGCCTTTTTCATCTACCACGCAGAAAGTCATTTTTAAGTGTGCGGGCAATTGCGAATAATCCCACAATTCAGTCTCAACCGCTACGCCCGTCATTCTGCGAAGCTCGTAAGTCAGGCTTTCTAGCAACGGTTTAGCTAACGGTTCGGCACCCCCTAAAAAAGCATCGGCATAGTTCGGTGCAGGCACAAAATTACGACGCACCGCTTTCGGCAATGATTTAATCAAACTTACCACTAACTCGTGGCGTAGCCCTGGTATTTGCCAGTCAAAGCCTTCAGGCTCTACTTGGTTGAGCAGTGGCAATGGAATATGAACGGTTACGCCATCGGCTTCCGAACCAATTTCAAACTGATAAGTGAGCTTCAATTTCAGGCTACCTTGATACCAGAAATTTGGGAAATCCAATTCTGAAACCTTATTCGCCCCTTCGTTCATCAGGAACGATTTTTCAAAATTGAGCAATTCAGGATCGGCTTTGCTTGCCTTTTTCCACCAGCTGTCGAAATGGCGGCTAGAGACTACTTCCGTGCCTACACGCTGATCGTAGAAGTCAAATAATACTTGCTCGTCCACCAAAATATCGCGGCGGCGAGATTTATGCTCAAGGTCTTCCACCTCTTTGATCAAGCGGTTATTTTCTTTGAAGAATTTGTAATTATTGATCCATTCGCCTTCGACCATTGCGGAGCGAATGAAAATTTCGCGGCTCACCGTTGGGTCAATGCTGCCATAATTAACCAAGCGTTTTTGCACAATCGGAATGCCATAGAGGGCGATTTTTTCATACGCCATCACAGCTCCTTTGGATTTCGCCCAATGAGGCTCGCTGTAACTGCTTTTCACCAAGTGTTGTGCTAATGGTTCAACCCATTCAGGCTCAATTTTTGCTACCGTTCTTGCCCAGAGTTTGGTGGTTTCAACCAGCTCGGAAGCGATGATCCACTTCGGCTGTTTTTTGAAAAGTGCAGAGGTTGGAAAGATGAAAAACTGTGCGTTTCTCGCCCCCTGATAGTGCATTTTTTCGCTATCTTTTAAACCGATATGCGAGAGCAAGCCTGCCAATAAAGCGGTATGAATTTGCTGATAATTTGCTTCAAGCGTGTTAATCGGCAAGCCCATTTCACGTACCGACAAACGGAGTTGATGATAAATGTCTTGCCATTCCCGCACGCGTAAATAGTTGAGGTAATCTTTCTGACACTGCTTGCGGAACTGGTTTTTATTTAGCTCTTTTTGCTGGGTTTGAATGTAATGCCATAGATTCACAAATGCTAAAAAGTCAGAATCTTTATCGGCAAAACGGCGATGTTTTTCGTCTGACGCCTGTTGTTTTTCCTGCGGGCGTTCACGCGGATCTTGAATCGAAAGTGCGGAGACAATCATCATCACTTCGTGCAAACTGCCATTTTTCGCCGCTTCAATCACCATTCTTCCTAAACGTGGATCGATAGGTAATTGTGCTAATTGGTGACCGATTGGGGTGAGTTCATGTTTTTCGCCAAATTTAGTTTTGCGAATGTAAAACGCTTGTAATTCTTCAAGCAAGCGAATCCCGTCTTGCACTTGGCGAACATCGGGCGAATCCACGAATGGAAATGCAGTAATATCGCTCAACCCAAGCGATGCCATCTGCAAAATAACCGAAGCTAAATTGGTGCGTAAAATCTCAGGATCGGTAAATTCAGGGCGGCTTTTAAAATCCTCCTCTGAATATAAACGGATACAAATCCCCTCAGACACACGTCCGCATCGCCCTTTACGCTGATTGGCAGAAGCCTGTGAAATCGGCTCAATCGGCAAACGTTGCACTTTAGTACGATAGCTATAACGTGAAATACGTGCCGTCCCTGTATCAATCACATATTTAATATTCGGAATGGTAAGCGATGTTTCTGCCACGTTGGTGGCTAAAATAATACGGTTCAGACTACTCGGACGGAAAATGCGTTGTTGCTCTTCTACAGACAAGCGAGCGTAAAGCGGCAGAATTTCAGTAAAATGCAGATTCTGCTTTTGTAACGCTTCCGCAGTGTCGCGAATTTCACGTTCTCCGTTCATAAAGATCAGAATATCGCCTCGTCCTTCGGCTTGCAGTTCGTCTACCGCATTTAGAATACCTTGCAGTTGGTCTTGATCGCCTTCTTCCACAATCGGGCGATAACGTACTTCCACAGGGAAAGTTCTGCCCGACACTTCAATAATCGGTGCATTATTGAAATGGCGTGAAAAGCGTTCCACATCAATAGTCGCCGAGGTGATGATCACTTTAAGATCAGGACGTTTGTGTAGAATCTGCTTGAGATAACCCAAAATGAAATCGTTGTTAAGGCTACGCTCGTGGGCTTCGTCGATAATGAGCGTGTCGTATTGGTTTAAATAGCGGTCGTTCTGAATTTCAGCCAGCAAAATCCCGTCCGTCATCAATTTGACTAACGTATTTTCGCTCACTTGATCATTAAAACGCACTTTATAACCGATCGTCGCTCCTATCTCTGATTGCAATTCTTCGGCAATACGGTTTGCCACTGAGCGGGCAGCAATACGGCGCGGTTGGGTATGCCCAATCAAGCCTTTCACGCCACGCCCTAGCTCCAAGCACATTTTCGGTAACTGGGTGGTTTTTCCCGAGCCTGTTTCTCCTGCAATCACTACGACTTGGTTCTCTGCAATTAGCTTGAGAATTTCCTCACGGCGTGCCGAAACAGGCAGGTCAGGATAGTTGATGTTAAGGCTTTCTTGATGAGCTTTACGAGCAGAAAAATTGGCTTGTGCTGTGAGAATATCTTGTTCAATTTCTGTTTGAATTGCTTGTTTTGTTTCTGGCTTTTTCACGTTAGATAAGCCATAAATGCGAGAGCACAAACGACGATAATCGCTGGTGGTAAGATCTTTTAATTGAGCAATCAACGCTTTTTGTGTGTCATCAAGCGGTCGTTTTTTAGGATTTTTTGGCGAAAATTGGGGAGGTGTTGGTTTCATACTGATTTTTCAGGGATTAAATATGAAAATAGCCCCATTAAAGCGGGGCTGAACGATATAATTAGAGACAATGTAGACGTGTTAGTTTGCCACCATAACCATTGCTGGACGTAGCACTCGACCTTGAAGTGTATAGCCTTTTTGTAACACGACACTTATATGGTTCGGCTCAATGCCTTCAGCGGGTTGCATTGAAATCGCTTGGTGAAGTTCAGGATTAAATGCTTCACCAACAACACCTACTGCTTCTACACCAAATTTGTCTAAGGTTGAAATGAATTCTTTGTGGGTCATTTCTACGCCATCAACTAACGCTTGTGTTGTTTCATCAGTAACTGCTTTATCTAATGCATCTAAGCCACGTTCAAGGTTATCTACCACTGTTAATAACTCTTTTGAAAATTTTTCTAATGCAAATTTATGGGCTTTTTCCACATCTTGCTCAGCACGACGGCGAATATTTTGAATTTCTGCTTGGGCACGTAATTGAATATCTTTTTCACGAGCATCAATTTCTGAAACGTAAATTTCTAATTCATTGATACGAGCGTAAGCTGCGGCTAATTCTGCTTCTACAGGTTGCTCTTCTCTATTTTCTGATTGTACTTGCTCTTCAACCGCTTCAGGTTGTTGGAGTTCTACATTTTCTTGTTCTGTGCTTTGCTCTTGTGCTTTTTCTTGTTGAGTAGTCATACAAAATCCTCTTAAATTCAGTGAAATAAAATCGGATTTAATATAATAGCAAATTAGCGAAATTCAAGAAGAATAGGAAAATAAATCCTTATTCAGGGCAAAAAAGGCTTGCAAAATGTGGGGGGTAGCTTAAAATCCCTTCGATTTCATTGCCATTGATTGGTGTGGAAGATTCGTCAAACTTCGGAGAAATCCGACCGCTTTTATCTTTTTTCTTAACGGAGAAAACTAAATGAAAAAATTCGCAGGTTTATTCGCTGCAGGTGTGGCTTCATTGGCATTAACAGCTTGTAATGAAGAAAAGGCAAAAACAACTGAGGCTGCTGCCCCAGCTGATGCTGGCACTGTTCACTTATATACTTGGACTGAGTATGTACCTGAAGGTTTGTTAGATCAATTTCAAAAAGAGACTGGTATTAAAGTTGAGGTATCTAGCCTTGAATCTAACGAAACAATGTATGCGAAGTTAAAACTTCAAGGTAAAGATGGCGGTTATGATGTAATCGCACCTTCCAATTACTTTGTGTCTAAAATGGCAAAAGAAGGGATGTTAGCGGAGCTTGATCACAGCAAATTACCCGTTATCGCAGAATTAAACCCTGACTGGTTAGACAAACCTTACGATAAAGGTAACAAATATTCATTACCTCAACTTTTAGGTGCCCCAGGCATTGCATTTAACACTAACAACTACAAAGGCGGCCAATTCACCTCTTGGGGGGATTTATGGAAACCTGAATTTGCGAACAAAATCCAATTGTTAGATGATGCACGTGAAGTATTCAACATCGCATTATTAAAATTAGGCAAAAACCCAAATACCACAGATCCTGAAGAGATCAAAGCAGCTTATGAAGAGTTGAAAAAATTACGCCCAAACGTACTTTCATTCAGCTCTGACAACCCTGCAAACTCATTCATCTCTGGTGAAGTGTCTGTAGGTCAATTATGGAATGGTTCTGTGCGTATTGCGAAGAAAGAACAAGCACCAATTGATATGGTGTTCCCGAAAGAGGGCCCAGTACTTTGGGTTGATACTTTAGCAATTCCAGCGAACTCAAAAAACAAAGAGAACGCACACAAGCTAATCAACTACTTATTAAGTGCGAAAGTATCTGAACAACTTACGCTTGCTATCGGTTATCCAACTTCAAATATGAAAGCATTAGAAGTGCTACCGAAAGAGATCACGCAAGACCCTGCGATTTATCCAACACAAAAAGTGTTACAAGAATCACAATGGCAAGATGATGTGGGTGATGCAATTGAACTTTACGAGAAATATTACCAAGAGTTAAAAGCGTCTAAATAATTGCTATTATTAAAATAAGAGCTGGTTTATACCAGCTCTTTTTCATAAATATTATTCTGCAAATTCATGCATAAATTCAACCGCTTTTTCAACCATCTCTTTAGAGCCTGTAAAGAACGGCACACGTTGGTGGAGTTTAGTTGGCTTAATATCTAAAATTGGGTTAATGCCATCGGTTGCTAAACCGCCCGCCTGTTCAGCTAAGAATGCCATTGGATTGCCTTCATAAAGTAAACGCAATTTACCTTGCGGATAAACAGTTGAGGTTGGATAGATATAAATCCCACCTTTGAGCAAATTACGATGGAAGTCGGAAACCAATGAGCCTATATAACGAGAAGAGTATGGACGTTTAGTTGCTTCATCACTCTCTTGGCAATATTTAATAAAGCGTTTTACGCCTTGCGGGAAGGTAACATATTGCCCTTCATTGATAGAGTAATATTTCCCTTTTTCAGGCATTTGCATATCTGGATGAGAAAGAATAAACAAGCCAAGTGATGGTTCGTAAGTAAAGCCGTTTACACCGTTACCTGTGGTGTAAACAAGCATTGTAGATGATCCATAGGTAACATAACCCGCCGCAACCTGTTTTCTTCCCTCTTGCAAAAAATCTTCCATCGTAACAGGCGTACCAATTGGTGAAACACGTTTATAGATAGAGAAGATCGTGCCCACAGATACATTCACATCAATATTTGATGAGCCATCAAGCGGGTCAGTCATTAAAATATATTTTGCATTACGAGAGCGTTCAGTATCAAATGAGATGAAAGTGTCATCTTCTTCAGAGGCAAATCCAGCCACTTCTTCACGTGCAATAAGGGCTTTTTTCATTGTTTCGTTAGCAAAAACATCCAATTTCATCTGGGCTTCGCCTTGAATATTCTCTGAGCCTGCAACACCTAAAATATCTTTACTTAAGCCCGCATGGTTAATTTCTCGGTGGATAAATTTTGCCGCCAAGCGGATAGAAGAAAGAATGCCACTCAGCTCTCCTTTTGCCTGTGGGTATTCCGCTTGTTTCTCAATAATAAATTCGCCTAATGTTTTCATAATCACTCCTTTTTATGTATTGTTAAATTGATTATAGAAAGGATTTCAAGAAAAGATGTAATAGAAATATTGAAAAGCGTGATCTAGATCACACTATTTTAACTATAAAAAGAATAGGTAATGTTTTTACACATTACCTATTTAACTTAAAACATCCTTCTCTTCGGTTCAAAGCCAACTTTTTCTTGCCCTGAGCGTTGTGTCACAATCACTTGCTCACCTTCTTCAAGCCCTGAAACAATTTCTGTATATTGACTATCCTTTAAGCCTGTTTGCACTATTTTTTCTTCCACTTTATTATTTTTCAGCACTTGTACAATTGTTTTATCGCCTTGTTTTTTTAACGTGGAAGTGGGTACTGCAAGCACATTCTCACGTTTGGCAATATTGATTTGCCCTTGTACCGTCATACCAATTCGTAATCTATTTTCGGCATTATCTACAAACGAATTGGCATAATAATAAACTGCCTCCGTATTGCCTGATTCTTCCGTGTAATTGTTGTCGGTTAATGTCGTTAAAGCGGGGTCAACCGTATCAATCTTACTTTCATAGGAATGGTTTGGCTCAGCAAGTGTGGTAAAGCGGATCGCTTGACCTGCTTGTACCTGGGCAATATCGCCTTCTGAAACCTCCAGTTTAATCAACATTTTTGAAAGATCTGCCACTTGCACAATCGTTGGTGAAGTTTGGTTTGAGTTTACCGTTTGTCCAACCGAGACGGGCACAGAAACAATCACTCCATCCATCGGAGAAAGAATTTGAGTGTAATTCAAATTTGTTTTAGCATCACTTACCGAGATTTGAGCAGACTTAATTTGTGATTTAGCCTCATCAACACTTGCTTTAGCGGATGCTAATGTATTTTTTGCTGTCTCTAACTCAGAAAGTGAAGTGCTATTAGTTTTGTAAAGCTTACTCAAGCGGTTGTAATTTGATTGTGCGATATCAAGTGCTACTTGTGCCGATTTCAATTTCGCTTGATAAGAAGCTAAATTCGCTTCCGCCGTGCTTAAGCTATTACTTTGGTTGCTTGCATCAATTTCTGCAATTAAATCGCCTTTTTTGACCGCTTGTCCGAGTTTTACGTTTAATGAGATAATTTTACCTGATACCTGAGCCCCCACTTCAGTACGTTGGCTGGCACGAACGGAACCTGTTGCAAGCACGCTTTTATCTAATGTCATTCGAGCGACAGGTTCGGTGATGTAATAGACCTGTTCAGTATTTTCCGTGTTTTGGGCATAAAAATAACCCGCGATGCCAATAGCAATCAGCGAGCCAAGAATAATCGGTTTTAATTTCATTGTGTTTCCAAATTTTTAAGAGTAAGCGGTCATTTTCGACTCTAATTTTGCAGATTGGTTCCTTTATTTGTCTTGGTAATAATTAGGGCGGGGATGCCACCGTCCCTACAAAATAATTTGGCTTATAACCCAAACACCTGACGAATATAACGTGCTACCGCTTCATCTTTGTTAAAGCCAATCACTTCATTGTTTGGTAATGCTTCTTTTAAACGCGGATCTGCATTGCCCATCACGCAACCTTTTCCTGCTTGTTTTAGCATTTCAAAATCATTCATCCCATCGCCAAAAACAAGGCAATCTTTTAAGGTGTAGCCTCTGCGTTCTGCCAGTTCTTCCAATGCGTTTGCTTTTGATACGCCATTATTCATTACTTCCAAACATTGTGGTGTGGAATAAACCGTATAAACTTGATCGCCATAGGTTTCTCTGATTTTTTGTTCAATTGGCAATAAATCTGCTAATTCTCTACCAATAAAAAAGACTTTTTCGGTTTGTCTGCCGTGATGCTGAGCAAAATCGACCACTTGATACATAAAGCCAGAATCTTGGTGATATTTGCGTAAAGATTCTAAATCAATGTTGATAAACCATTCATCCCCTTGATAACTATTTACGCATACACGCGTAGGATCAAATTCAATATTCATTAGCTTGAATGCAAGCTCTTCGGGTAAGTGATGATTTAAGACACATTCGCCAGAAAGAAAATTCGCACGAGCACCATTTGAAGTGACTAACATCGCTTCATCTACATTAACTTTACGAATAATATGCTGCACATCAGGTAAATTTCGACCTGTGGCAATATAAACATCCACACCTTTTTGAGATAGTTCACTTAATGTTTGAATAGTAAAATCGCCAATTTTATGTTCAGCATTAAGCAAAGTGCCGTCTAAATCAGAAATAATCGCTTTAAATGGGAGTGGTCATTCTTTACTTTCCTTTACAATTGGGGATTTGAGCATAATGGTCGTTAGGCTATCAAATTTCCCTTACTACAGCAAAGGAAATAACTATTTCTTATAAAATAGATCAAAGAGTAATTTATTTTTTTCGTAAATTAATTGTAAAGCGAAAAAATCCTCTATTTGTAATTCTATCTCACTTTTATATGGCAAGCTTTAAACATTCATTATATTTAAAACTATTTAATTGCACATAATTAGTTTTTTATGCTTTATCTAGTTTAAAAATCACAATAAAAACGTTTGCTTAAGTGAAAAGTGCTATTGACATAGTTTTTTTTACCGCTATGATAAGACACATCAACTGAATAATAATGCAAACATAAACACACACAACACACATGGAAAAACTACTTTCACTCCGATTATCTCTGTTATCGTATTTCATGCGAGGCTAAGGTTTATCTGAAGGAAGTCAGTCCACTATCCAAACTTTGCCCGCATACTCGTATGTGGGTTTTTTTTATTCTGAACACAATAAACGAACGTTTATAAGGAAATGTTTATGGCAAACAATAATGTAATTATTTTCGATACCACCCTTCGTGACGGCGAGCAAGCACTGAAAGCCAGTTTAACTGTAAAAGAGAAATTACAAATCGCATTGGCATTAGAACGTTTAGGCGTGGATGTCATGGAAGTGGGATTTCCTGTTTCTTCGGCAGGTGATTTCGACTCGGTCAAAACCATTGCACAAAACATCAAAAACAGCCGTGTTTGTGCCCTGTCTCGTGCAGTGGATAAAGATATTGATGTCGCTGCAGAAGCATTAAAAGTAGCGGAAGTGTTTCGTATTCATACCTTTATCGCCACCTCTGCATTACACGTTGAAGCGAAACTCAAACGTTCATTTGATGATGTGGTTGAAATGGCAATTCACGCAGTAAAACGTGCAAGAGGTTATACCGATGACGTAGAATTTTCGTGTGAAGATGCAGGACGTACAGGGATTGATAATATCTGCCGTATTGTTGAAGCTGCAATTAAAGCTGGAGCAACAACGGTAAATATTCCAGACACAGTGGGCTATTGCTTACCAACCCAATACGGCAGCATTATCGCCGATGTAGTAAACCGCGTGCCAAATATCGACAAAGCTGTAATTTCGGTGCACTGCCATAACGATTTAGGAATGGCAACCGCAAACTCTTTAACCGCAGTGTTAAACGGTGCTCGCCAAATTGAATGTACCATTAACGGCATCGGAGAACGTGCGGGGAATACTGCACTTGAAGAAGTAGTAATGGCAATCAAAACACGTCAAGATATGTTCAACGGCTTGGACACTCGCATTAATACGCAAGAAATTCATCGCGTAAGCCAAATGGTAAGCCAGCTTTGTAATATGCCAATTCAGCCGAATAAAGCGATTGTAGGCTCGAATGCGTTTGCTCACTCATCAGGGATCCACCAAGACGGTATGGTTAAAAACAAAAACACCTACGAAATTATGTCGCCAGAAACCATTGGCTTGAAAAAAGAGAAGTTAAATTTAACCGCTCGTTCAGGACGTGCTGCAGTGAGAAATCATATGGCAGAAATGGGTTACCAAGACAGCGATTACGATTTAGATAAACTCTATACTGCCTTCCTTGAGCTTGCCGATAAAAAAGGTCAAGTATTCGATTATGATTTGGAGGCCCTTGCATTCATTGATATGCGTTCTGGCGATGAGGATCGTTTGAAATTAGATGTGATTACTTCGCAAACCATCAGCACCTTGCCAGCATCTGCGTTTGTACAAGTGGAACTCGATGGCGAAAAATTAAGCCAAGTATCAAATGGCGGTAATGGTCCTGTGGATGCAGTATTCAATGCGATCTTAAATATCACAGGATTAGAGCTAAAAATGTCGCACTACAACCTTACCGCGAAAGGCGAAGGGGCAGAAGCGTTAGGGCAGGTTGATATTGTGGTGGAACACGAAGGACGTAAATTCCACGGCGTTGGTTTAGCGACAGACATTGTGGAATCCTCGGCACGAGCATTAATTCACGCCATCAACGCGATTTACCGCGCACACAAAGTAGCGCATTTGAAGGCGAAAAGAGGGTAGTTTTATAAATATTTAGGGCGTGAATAACACGCCCTAAATTGAGTAAAAATAACTTAATTATTTTTTCATTAATTTATAATTTAATTGCGTATTCGTAACAGAATTACCATTTGCATCTAATAATTCCGCATATTTATCGGTTACTTTTAACAATAAATTGCCTGAGTTTTGTTCTAAACGAATCACGCCAGATTTTTGTTTATCCCAAGCAAATTTACCTTTATCAACAAAGGGATGTTGTTTGCCATTTTTGAAATAAACTGTGTTGTATTGATAGGTATTATCTGCGTTTAGCACCAATTCAGCTTGGATTTTGTCGCAGTCGGAACAAGGTAGTTCGCCTTGATAGGTACCTGCAACATTTTTATTTGGAAGCATTGAACACGCACCTAATAAGCTTGCGGTTAAAACTAATACAATTTTTTTCATCGTGGCAATCTCCTTAATTAACTCAATTTGAAATCGGGATTGATTTTAAACACACATTCATCAATCTGCGGATAAATTTTTTGGATCATTGAAAGCAGTTGCATTTGTTGAATCTGCAAACCTTGCGAAATGGTCGCATTCGGCACTTCAATAATCAAGTGATTTTCTACCAAATTAACAATGCGATAAAGCTTACGGAATTGAGCGGGCAAAAGCGATTGAATTTTCTCGTTAAGCTCATTCAATTGATTTGCACGTTGGACAATCTTAACCAGACTGGAGTTCTCCAAAATTTCCGTAATGTTTTTTATTGAGTGATTTTTCATCAAATTCGAACGTTTGAAAATAATCCCGATCTTACCGCTATTTTAGTTTTTTCGCCAACATTGTTGCAAAACGAAGCTGAATGCGGTTACCTTCGCTATCAGTTTTATGTAAATGCCCCAAATCTTCGTTATATTTCACTAATTCCCAATCTTGGTAATAGTTCGCCAATTCGCCTTCTTTAAAGGTAAATGAGAATGGCATTGGGCAAGGGTAATCTTCGGTACTCATTGCACACACGATTAAATTATATCCACCCACTTTGGTATTTTTCTGCATATTTTCAATAATGCTAGGAATGCGATCACGATTAAGGAACATCATTACCACGGTTGAAACAATCAGATCAAATTCGCCTACTTGAGAGCCAATAGTTGCTTGGTTAATATCATAAATGTCTGTTGAAATATTTGAGAGTCCTTCTTTTTCGATAATACGATTTAAGAAATCAATGCTCTCTTCGTTGTGATCGACCGCGGTAACATCAAAACCAAGCAAGTTTAAATAGAGTGAGTTACGACCGCGTCCACAGCCTAAATCCAATGCTTTTCCGCCTTTCACATAATTGACTGCGTTTAATACTTCAGAGTGCGTGGTGGTTAAGTTATATTTTTTCGCATAAAAATCTTCAGGCGTGCAGTAGAAAGCGAGCTGGCAGGTTAAATCATCAGAAAGGGCTTGGACTTTGTGCCAAACTTGAGGTGCAACAAAAGGCGGCTGATGTTCGGTATCAAACACGGTTTCGCTTAAAACTTCACCGTCTTCAGTTAATTCAAAATATTTTAATGAACCGCTCAAAATGGTTAATTTTGCCCAAGTGCCGACTTTAGTATTATGCTGTTCTTGGAACATTTGCGGGAGTGTATCGACATTCCAAACGGGCATTTGTTTGTAGCAGATTAAATTTTCCATAGGATTTCCTTTCTAAATGATAAGTAATAATAAAGCTACCATTATTCTATCACTTCGCATTTTCTGGGCAATAAAATCAGACTATTTTAGTCAGATTTACCTCGTTTTAGGGATAACTAAAATAGATTGATATTAAAGAAAAAATACTCTTCTTAAGAATCTAGCTCAGTCGTTATAATCTTTTTCAGCGTTTTCTTCACTTCTTCACTTAATGCTTGATTTTCCTGCGTACTCACCACAAAAAAATCCTCTACACGTTCGCCGATGGTAGTAATTTTGGCGTTAATTAAAACCAGATCCAATTGATTAAAAATCTGGCTAACTTGAGCCAATAAACCTTCACGGTCAAGTGTGAAAAGTTCAAAAGCGGTCTGATTTTGGTTAGAGTTTACTAAAAAACGGACTTTCGTTTTGCGTTTAAAGGTTTGGTGTTTTATTGGTTTTTTCACCACGGCAAAAGGTTTGGTCTGCGGCTCAGTAAGCTCTTTCTGCAAGGCTTGTTGAATTTGCTCGCAACGGATTTCATCCAACGCCATCCCGTTTTGTTCGGTCACGATAAAGCTATCAAAAACGAGATCATTCTGACTGGTAATAATCTGAGCGTCGTGAATGCTAATTTTTTTCTTGCTCAACATATTCGCAATGCGGGCAAAAAGTTGTTTCTGATCTTCACAATGGATAAAGATCTCCGTTGCACCTCGGGCGTGCTTATTAGAAACCAGCACCAACGGCAGTTGCTGTTGCTTAAGCAGAGCCAAAGCGTGCCACACTAGCTGGGTTGGTTTGTTGCGTAAAAAATAGCTTTCAGGGCTACTCGCCCAGTAGGTTGCTAAACGTTTATGCTGAGTAGGTGTCAGTGCTAATTTCATAATTTCTAAGGCTTCAGTTCGGTTGTTTTCCGCCTCTTTTTTGTAGTCCAATTGCTCGGCCAGTTGCTGAGTGGTGAACTCGAAAAGTTGTGAAAGCAGCGTGCGTTTCCAGTCGTTCCAAAGGGTTTCATTAGTGGCACAAATGTCCGCGACCGTGAGGCAAACCAAATCGCTTAAAGCGGTCTGATTTTCCACAATTTCTGCAAAAGTCTGCACTACATTAGGATCGTGAATATCACGGCGTTGAGCGGTGATCGACATCATCAAATGCTCTTTTACCAACCACGCCATTTGCTTGGATTGACTCTCATCAAATCCGTGTAGGCGAGCAAAATCGTACATATCCACCGCCCCATTCTCTGCGTGATCGCCTTCACGACCTTTCGCAATATCGTGCAACAACGCAGCCAAATAAACCAACGGCTTATGTGTGCAAGTGACGAAAATTTGATGACAAAGTGGATGAATAGTTTTGGTCTGTTCATCAAGAAAACTTTCGAGCTTTAACATTACTCGAACGGTGTGTTCATCGACCGTATAAATGTGGAACATATCAAACTGCATCAACCCTGTAATGCCTTGCCATGCGGGGAAATAAGCCGAAAGCACACCTAATTGATGCATCGACACAATCGCATTTTTAACCATTTGTGGCTGTTGAATAATTTGGATAAAACGACTTCGTGCTTCTGGCAATTCGCACAATGGCTGCTGACGTTTTTGAAGAGCGATACGAAGATGACGTAGTGTCATCGGATCAACTTGCAATGTTTGGTGTTGCGTAAGGTGCAAAAAGAGATCCAATATCGTTTCGGGCTGTTTTGCAAAAATTCTATAATTTTCCACCGTTATTTGCTGATTTTGTAGATAGAAATATTCACCAAGCGGTTGTTTTTCTGCACTATTTTGTAAACCTAAAACACGCTGTTTCACGCTATTTAACAAAAGCTGGCTGAGTTGCGAAATCGATTGTGTTGCTTGGAAAAAGGTTCGCATCATCGCTTCGACGGGCTGATTGCCTTTGCCTTGATAGCCCAGTAGTTCGCTAAGTTGCAATTGGCGGTCAAATCGCAGGCGATTGTCATAGCGTTTGAGCTGCGTATGCAACGCAAATCGCATTCGGAAAAGTACGTTCTCCGCTTGTTTAAGCTCTTGATATTCTTCAGGAAAAAGCAAACCTTTGTTAAAGAGAGCATCAAAACTGCGTGCACCATAATGACGTAACATAATCCAAAGCACTAAATGCAGATCGCGAAGTCCGCCTGGACTATGTTTAAGATCGGGTTCAAGGTTGTAGCTCGTATTGTGATAACGGGCGTAACGCTCTTCTTTTTCTGCCATTTTGGCTTGGAAAAAGTCGGGCGTTGCCCAGAAATCATCTTGAAAAAGAGCTTCAACAAGACGATGCCAAAGCTCAGTATTACCGTATAAAAAACGCCCTTCATACATATTGGTTGCAACCGAAAGCTCTTGCTTGCCGATTTCTAAACACTCTTGCAAGGTGCGAATACTCGCTCCCACTTGCAATTTAGCATCCCAAAGCAGATTGAAAAGCTCATTTAATTTGGCGTGAGTTTGCTCGTCTAATGGATTTTCGGTAAGAACGAGAATATCCAAATCGGAGAGAGGGAACATTTCACGGCGACCATACCCACCCACAGCAATTAGAGCGAGATCTTGGCGATCAGAAAAGCCATATTCTTGCCAAAGATTCAACAATGTTTCATCGTAAAAATCACTACGCTGATGCAGTAATGAGATTACATCAGTGGTGCTAAATTGTTCATTTTGTTGAGCATTAAATTCGATAATTTGCAGTTTGAGATCAGACATCTTACACCTCAAGCGGTAATTGCCAGTTGATCTCTGCCATTCCGTGAGCTTTCAAATATTCATTTGCTTTAGAAAAATGACGGCAACCGAAAAAACCGCGATGAGCAGCAAGAGGTGATGGGTGCGGAGCAGTTAAAACACAATGTTTATTGCGGTCAATGAACGCCCCTTTTTTCTGTGCATGACTTCCCCAAAGTAAGAAAACAATGTTTTCACGATGAGCATTGAGTTGTGCAATCACTTTATCAGTAAAGGTTTCCCATCCCCAATTGGCATGAGAATTAGCTTTACCTTCCTCTACGGTAAGCACAGTGTTGAGCAGCAGCACGCCTTGTTTCGCCCAATCAACCAAATACCCGTGTCTTGGAACAATAAAACCTTCAATATCTGTTGCTAACTCTTTATAAATATTGAGCAGCGAGGGAGGTGGTGCAACCGGCGGTTTGACAGAAAAAGATAAGCCATGGGCTTGATTTGGGCGGTGGTAGGGATCTTGCCCTAAGATCACGACTTTGACTTGATCAAACTCGGTGAGAGAAAAAGCACTAAAAACTTCATTTTGTGGCGGGTAGATGGTGATACCTGCGTGTCGAGCTTGGTGTACTTGTTGCAAAATTTGTTGAAAATAAGGTTTCTCTTTTTCTTCGCCAATGGCTTCTTTCCACGTTTTCATAATAACCTCTTGCGCGTAACTAATGCATATAAACACATAAACTGTATTATTTTTACTCAATTAACGCTACTTTTGTAAAAAATGTTCAAATTTTTATCGCTTTCTATCTCGATAGGGGTATAATGCCCCCATTCAAAAAAAGTTGAATCTTTCAAATTTTTTTATAGTTTATTTTCAATTTCTTATACTAGGAGTCTTAAAATGATTAAAGGTGTTCAAATTACTGAATCAACAAACAGCAACTTATTAAACTCATTCTGGTTATTAGATGACGAGAAAAACGAAGCTCGTTGCATCGCAGCTAAAGGTGACGTTTACAAAGAAGACCAAGTTGTTGCAATCAGCGAATTAGGTCAAATCGCATACCGCGAAGTGCCAGTAAACGTTGCACCAACTATTAAAGTTGAAGGTGGTCAACACTTAAACGTAAACGTTTTACGTCGTGAAACTTTAGAAGATGCAGTTAAACACCCGGAAAAATACCCACAATTAACTATCCGTGTTTCTGGTTATGCAGTTCGTTTCAACTCATTAACTCCAGAACAACAACGCGATGTAATTACTCGTACTTTCACTGAAAGCCTATAATTACGAGCTAGATTGTTAAATTAAAAGAAAGCTAACTGGAATATTCTGGTTAGCTTTTTTATACCTCCCTCTTTAGAAAAGCGGAAGAAGGAGATTTATGGTTACGCTTTATGCGGATTTCTCGTATTGGTATCAGTTAAATTACGCATCAACAATGCAAAATCTAAATCAATATCCGTAGGCACATCTAAGAAAACAAAGTGTCCATCACCAAGTCCCGCTTCCACACTTTCATTTTTACGGTTTAACAAGCGGTCGATTTTAAACACAATATTGCCTTTTGGTGTCATCATCTCAACAGAATCACCTACTAAGAATTTATTTTTTACCGCAACTTCCGCCATACCTTCCGCATTGCGTTTGCCTGTGAATTCTCCTACGAATTGTTGGCGTTCAGAAATGGAATAACCATATTCATAATTTTGATATTCATCATGCGTATGACGACGCAAGAAACCTTCGGTGTAACCTCGATGAGCTAGGCTTTCAAGCGTATCCAGCAAGCTTTTATCAAATGGTTTGCCCTCTGCCGCATCATCAATTGCTTTACGGTAAACTTGAGCTGTTCTTGCACAATAATAGAACGATTTAGTACGCCCTTCAATTTTCAGAGAATGCACACCGATTTGCGTTAAACGTTCTACATGCTGGACTGCACGCAAATCTTTCGAGTTCATAAAATAAGTACCGTGCTCATCTTCGAACGCTGTCATCTGCTCATCTGGGCGTTGTGCTTCAGTATAAAGGAATACTTTATCCGTCACCGCACCTTCGCCAAGCGTTGGAGCAACATTAGTCACTTCAATTTCAGGTTGGTATTTTTGCACCATATCTTCTTTCGGCACAATATTGCCCACGTCATCCAACTTACCCTCTTCCATTTTATACTCCCAACGGCAAGCATTAGTACAAGTGCCTTGGTTCGGATCGCGTTTGTTAATGTATCCAGAAAGCAAACAACGACCAGAATACGCCATACATAACGCACCGTGCACGAAAATTTCAAGTTCCATCTCTGGCACTTGTTTGCGGATCTCTTCGATTTCTTCTAGCGAGAGTTCACGCGATAAAATCACGCGAGTTAAGCCCATTTGTTTCCAGAATTTTACCGTTGCCCAGTTTACCGCATTGGCTTGCACGGAAAGGTGAATGTCCATATCAGGGAAATGTTCACGCACAAGCATAATCAAGCCAGGGTCTGACATAATCAATGCGTCGGGTTTCATATCTACAACCACTTGCAAATCTTTAATGAAGGTTTTGAGCTTAGAGTTATGCGGTGCAATATTCACTACCACATAGAATTTTTTGCCAAGCTCGTGCGCTTCCTTAATCGCAATTTCAAGGTTTGCGTGGTTAAATTCGTTATTACGCACACGTAAACTATAACGAGGCTGCCCTGCATACACGGCATCTGCACCATAAGCGAAAGCGTATCGCATATTTTTTAACGTGCCTGCAGGCGATAACAATTCAGGTTTTGCGTATTTTAAAGTCATGATTACTCTCTTCTGATTACAAGTCAGTGCCTCTCAGAATGAAAGGCATAAAGTGATTATTTTCTAAGAAATACCCCTTTGTAGCAAGCGATTGTTCTATTAAAATGGCATTTCTTTTTACTTATCTTGAATAAAGGATTTTAAATGAAGCTTCAAACGCTATTAAAAACTTCTCTAGCAGTGGGATTATTAGCATTTTCTGCAAATGCACTTTCAGCAGGCGTGATGAAAGAGATGATTCAAATGAAAAAACAACTTAACGCCCTTAACCAATCTCAAACCAGTGAGGAATTCCAAGCTGCTGCCGAGCAATTTATCGAATATTCAAAAGATGCTCAAAATACAATGCCAAAAAGTGTAGGAGATGATCAAGAACGCTTCAAGGGCTACCAAGCAGGCGTGCAAGAAGTGATTGATGTGGTAAATCAAGCCAACGAAAAAGCCAAAGCAGGCAATTTAGCCGAAGCAAAAGAAATGATTGAACAGCTTGATGAGATGAGAAAGAAATATCATAAGGAATATAAATAAAACAGCATTAGGGCAAATAATTATTTGCCCTAACATTCAACTATCTTTTCTTATTTCACTTCACGAATCATAATTTCAGACGGAATCACCTGACCTTGCCAATATAATTCAGCCGCTACTTTACCTGCTAGCTCAATATAAGCTTGGCTAATTTCGTGAGTTGGATCAGCTTCAACAGTTGGCATTCCAGCATCTAAATCTTGACGCAAACGAATATGCAGCGGCATTTGTCCTAACACTTGTGTGCCATAGCGTTTCGCTATTTTTTCTGCTCCACCTGTACCGAAAATATCTTCGTGATGTCCGCAATTTTGGCAAATATGTACGCTCATATTTTCGATAATGCCTAATACTGGTACAGACACTTTTTGGAACATCGAAATCCCTTTAATCGCATCAAGCAATGCGATATCTTGTGGCGTAGTCACTACAACCGCACCTGTAACTGGAATTTGTTGTGAAAGAGTAAGTTGAATATCGCCTGTACCTGGTGGCATATCGATGACCAAATAATCCAACTCATTCCACCAAGTCTCGTTAAGTAACTGGCTTAATGCACTACTCGCCATTGGTCCACGCCAAATGGTCGCATTATCTTCCGCCATTAAATAACCAATAGAGTTTGACTGAATGCCGTAAGTTTCAATTGGCGTGATGTGTTTGTTATCTGGCGAAGTTGGACGCTGATCTTTCGCACCTAACATATGTGGAATAGAGGGACCGTAAATATCGGCATCCAAAATACCCACTTTAGCCCCTTGTGCTTTTAAAGCTAATGCTAAATTTACCGAAGTGGTAGATTTTCCCACACCACCTTTACCAGAGGTCACCGCAATGATATTTTTCACTCCATTCACTGCAGGATGATGATTTGCACGCTTTAAGGTCGCGATGTTGTAATGCAAAATCCATTTGATTTCCATCGCCCCTGTGAGTTCTTTTAACTTCGCTTCCGTTGCTTGTTTTAAGGCTTCAAAGCCAGTATTCCACGCAAAGGGCATAGTAAATTCAAGGCGTAAAATACCTGCACCTAGCTCTGCTTTTTTAAGCGTATTCAATGCAATTAAATCTTTCTGTAACGTTTCGTGCGTAAAATTTTGAAGCACAAACTTAATGTCGTTCAGTTGTTGTTCAGTGAGTTGGTTCATAATTATCCTTACTTGATAGGTAATCGCAAAAATAGGAGATTTAAACGGTAGAATCAATCCCTAAAAAGAGGTTATTTAGAAAATTCATATAATGGCAAGATTGCAACATCTTGCTCTAAAATCTCAATAAGTTGTTGAATTAACGTAGCACGTTTAGCACTATTTAGCTTTTTCGTTTGTAATTCTACTAGCAATTTATCCACTTCTGTATTAGTGTATCCATTGAGATTTTCAGGATGTTTTGAAGCAAAACGGGCTAAAAAGAGCATTACATTCGGCTTTTCAACACATTGCTCACTACGAATAAGTTGATAGTTGCCTTTCTTTTGTTGTGCAATCAACTCCGATTTTTTGACCGCTTGCGGGTTGACTCGAATAAGATCTGACTGTGCTAATACGCGACTGATCTGCCGTCCAATCACATTATGCGGTTTTTGATTTTCAAACAGAATATTCAAATACAGTGGCGACTTGGAGCGTATGCCACTCTGTATCAGCAACTGCTCAACCACAATGGGCGACCAATGACTTTCCGTTTCTACTTGTAACGATTTCGGCAAAATATGGTAATTGATTTCGCCATTTTCATATTTGATACGATTTGAAAAGACCATCGCTTTAATAGCTTGGCGAACTTCAGGCTTTTTTAACTGCGGATCGTGAAAATTAAAATCGTAAAAATAAGTGCAAAGTTTAGCTGGCGAAGCGACTTTCTCTACCGTTTTGGCATTCGCTGGCAAAAAGAAACAAAAACAAGCGGTAAATATTGCAAAATTTTTTGCAAATTTCACCGCTTGAGATTGAAAAAGAGAATAAGCCATACAAATACCTGAGTAGATTTCTAAACTATGGCTATTATACGCTAATTTGGAGAAATTGATAAAGAAAAGGACAGATATCATAATCTCTGCCCTAAAATAACGTAATAGATGATTACTGTGCTGTCGAATTTAGCTGTTGCATAAACTCTTCATTCACATCAATTGACGCACGCTCACGTAAATTGTTGATTAAATCGGCACGTAAGGTGGTGCGATTTGTGTCATTAAATTGAGCTTGAAGTGGTTTAAATTCATTTAATGAACCATCTTCTACTTTATCTAATGCCACTAATAGCACATCGCCTTGAGTATTACGAGCGACACTGAAAGTTGGTTTGCCCGCTGGTTTTGGCATTGCAAATACCGATTTGGCAAATGCAGGTTGTTCTGCTTGTGCTTGAGCATAAACAAGTGTTTGAGCTGTGCCAAAAGTAACCTCATTTTTACCTTCGCTTAATGCTTTTGCTTGAGCCTCTGCTTGAGCTAATAATGCCATTTCCGCTTTCTCACGCTTTACCATTACTTCCACTTCTGATTTTGCTTCATCAAACGTTTTCTCACGCTGTGGATGATATTGTTTTACACGCAGAAACATGGTGCGAGAAGCATTTTCATTGCCCACTTCTAATGCCTCTGAATTTTGACCTGATTGAGCTAAATCCCCCTCAAAAAGCACTTTAGTTACTGCATCAGATTTTAATGCTTCTGGTAATGTCTCACGAGTAAACATAGGAGTAGTTTGAACTTCAACGCCTGCTACTTTTGCGACTTCTTCCAATGAGCCTGCATTTTCATACGCAGAAGTTGCCATATTACGAGTTAACGTTGAATACTCTGCCCCCACTAATTCGTGACGCAAAGTATTCACAATATTTTCTTTTACTTTCTCAAGTGGTAAAGCTGTTTCTGGTTTACGATCTAACACTTTAATAATGTGATATTCATTGCCCATTTTGACTGGTTGGCTAACTTGCCCTACTTGCAATGCGTTCGCAGCCTTTTCAAACTCAGCTGGGAAAGTTCCCGCTTTTGCCCAACCCAAATCGCCCCCTTTGGTTGCCGATAATTTATCTAACGATTTTTCTTTTGCAAGGGTTACAAAATCAGCACCTGACTTTAATTGCTGCTCAATAGCTTGTGCTTCTGCTTCATTTGCTACTTGAATATGTGCAAATTGAGATTCTCCTTTGGTGACATATTGTGCTTTATTCGCTTCATAATAAGTAGCAATTTGCTCATCCGTAACCTGCACCTTATTTTCTACTTGTTTTGGAGATAAAGTTACATATTCCACCACAAACTGCTCTGGCATCACTAATTGTGTCTTATGCTTATCATAGAAAGCCTGCAACTCCTCTTGTGAAGCGGTCTGTTTTTGCACTTCATTTGCTAAAGAGTAAGACGCTAAACGCACTTGGCGTTTTTGGAATAACAATTTGGCTAAGTTTTCTTCTTGAATAGGTACATTAAAGCTAGTACCTAAAATTCCTTTTTCCATTTGAGAAAAGAGAATGCCTTGCCCTACAATTTGAGCATAGCCATCGGGGGTTAACCCCGCATTGCGCAACGTCTGCTGATAAAGATTATTATCAAACTTGCCATTTTGCTGAAAGTTTGGACTATGAACAATCTCAGACTTAATTTGATCAACACTTACTCCTAAATTCAATTCTTGAATGTATTGACGGAGCAATTCATCATTGATGAGATTATTTAAGACTGATTGGTTAAATTCGTTTGCAAATTCAGGTTTATCTAATAAGTCCCAGAATTGTGCCCCCATTTGGTTTGACATAATAGTTTGTTGGCGGTTCTTTGCATCAGAAAAATCACGTTGTGAAATCTCTTGCCCGTTCACTTTTACGGCAGAAGTATTTGCACCAACAATACCACCACCGATACCTGCAAGCACAAATGAAAGTGATACCAATGAGAAGATAATTTTAAAACCAACGCTATTGGTTCGTTCATGCCATTTTTCAATCATGGACTATTCCCTAATATACTGAATATAAAAATGCTAGGAATTATACTTTAAACTCAATTTTTCTCAAATCTGATTTTTCCATTCTTAGAGCTTTTAGCGTTATTCAAAAATACTTACTCTAGAAGCAATTTTAAATAAACAACACAAGTATTTTTGAAACGCACACAAGCCTTAATAAAGTGATTTATGATAGAATACACACTCTTTTTTTATTTTCTCTATTCAGAAACATACTGGATTTTCTTGATGAATATTTATGCTTATATTTGCTTTCTGGCAGCTCTTTCTATCTTACTAGGATTTATTACGAGCAAAATTTCTGCTCGTGTGCAGTCAACCGTTGCTATTACTGCAGCTGCGATGTTTTGCTCATTATTAGTCTGGATTTTAGGCTCATTCGGTTGGTTTAAAATTGACGTTATCGCAAAAAATGTGATGGAGCAAATCGATTTTAAAAGTTTCTTACTCAACGGGATTTTAGGTTTCTTACTTTTTGCGGGCTCTTTGGGGGTAAAATTACCCGTACTTAAAGACCAAAAATGGGAAATTACTGCATTCGCTCTTATCTCAACCCTCATTTCCACTTTCCTGATCGCATTATTGATTTGGATGCCCGCTAACCTTATCGGATTACCAATTGACTTTATCTATTGCGTCGTTTTTGGTGCCTTGATTTCTCCAACCGACCCGATCGCAGTGTTGGCGATTATCAAAAACTTACGTGCTCCCAAACGTTTATCAATGCAAGTAGAAGGAGAATCGCTGTTTAATGATGGGGTTGGCTTAGTGATTTTCGTAACCGTTTTTGCCGTGGCTTTTGGTGGTCAAGAAACTTCTGTTGGCAATATTTTTAGCCTCTTTATGCACGAAGCTATTGGCGGGATTTTATTCGGCTTCTTACTCGGTTTTATTGCCCACGTGCTGATTTCCTCAACCGATGATGGCTCAATGGAAATTCTCATCACACTTACTATCCCAACCGCAGGCTTTATGTTTGCTTCTAATGTACTACACGTTTCAGGTGCACTTGCAATGGTTGTTGCAGGGATTATGATTGGTAACTGGACGCGCCGTTCAGGTTTCTCGGAACAGAGCCAACGTTATCTCGACCATTTCTGGGAGATGATCGATCACTTCTTAAACTCACTGCTCTTCTTCCTGATCGGCTTTGCATTATTGTTAGTAGACTTTGAATTCTACGGGATTGTATTGATGATTATCGCTATTCCTGTTTGCTTAATTTCGCGCTACCTCAGTCTCTGGATTCCATTCAAAGGAATGCAACAATTCAGAACCTACAACCCTTACACGCTAAAAATTATGACCTGGGGCGGTTTACGTGGTGGTTTAGCTCTTGCGATGGCACTTTCCATTCCAAGCAAGACTGCATTTGCAGGCTCCATTGATGTAAAAGATTTAATTTTAGTAATGACTTATGCGGTGGTCATGTTCTCGATTCTTGTGCAAGGTTCAACCATTGAACCAATGATCAGAAAATCAAAAACGGTTGATCCAAATCGTGAGGAGTATTTGCAGCCTAGCAAACATTAGCTTTAAAATGTATAGTCGTAATTATCGCTAAAAAATATCAATTTATAAACAAGCGGTGGATTTTGTTGAGAGCCCTTCAAAGACTAAACAAAATCCACCGCTTCTTTTTCTGTGAAATAATATTTAATACTAAATCGCTAACCCTAACGCATAGAATGCAACTAACACAATCGCAATAATCACTGTGCCGATGTTTAATTTCTTGAACTCGCCAGAAATGGTGCGACCAATTACTAAAGTTGCGAAACCTAGCATAATACCTGTTACGATGTTAGCGGTAAGTACGATAAATACTGCACATACTAAGCCAGACATTGCACCAACGAAGTCATCAAAATCTAATTTTGATACGTTGCTTAACATCAATAAGCCTACATACATTAATGCTGGTGCGGTAGCATAGCTTGGCACTAAACCTGCTAATGGCTGGAAGAAAAGCATCAATAAGAAACCGATACCCACCACTACTGCGGTTAAACCTGTTTTACCGCCAACGGCTGTGCCTGCTGCTGATTCGATATAAACTGCGGCTGGTGCAGTACCGAATAAGCCTGATAATACTGAGCCTAATGAATCAGAAGTTAAAGCTCTGCCACCATTTAAGATTTGACCATCTTTATCTAATAAATTTGCTTGACCCGCAACAGCACGAATTGTACCTGTTGCATCGAAGATTGCCGTCATCACTAATGCGAATACCACAGGTAAAATTGCTGCATTTAATGCCTCCATTACATCTAATTCTAAGAATAATGAGTTCTCGCCAAAGCTTGGCATTTTAAAGAAGCCAGAATATTTTACATTCGGGTCAAAAATTAAAGCGATAATAGTAATTACAATGATTACCCAAAGGATTGAGCCTTTCACTTTTAAACGCTCTAAACCAACAATTGACGCCAAACCAAGTAACGACATCATTACAGGGAATGAAGTAAACTCGCCCATTTTTACAGGAATATCAATGCCACTGTTAATAACTAATTTGACGTTGGTTGCTGCAATCAATAAAAGGAATAAACCGATACCGATTCCCGCACCGTGAGCAATGCTAGAGGGCAAGTTGCGTAAGATCCAAGAACGCACGCCTGTTACTGAAATAAGAGTAAATACAATCCCCATTAGGAAGATTGCACCAAGTGCCACAGGAATTGAAATGCCTTGACCAAGCACTAAACTGAATGCGGTAAATGCAGTTAATGAAATTGCACTACCGATTGCCATTGGTGCGTTTGCCCATAAACCGATTAAGATTGAGCCTAACCCTGACACTAAACAAGTTGCGATAAACACCGATTCAGCAGGGAAGCCTGCTTGGCTTAACATTCCAGGCACAACAAAAATAGAATAAACCATTGCAAGGAATGTAGTTAATCCCGCGATTACCTCTTGACGAACGTTTGAACCACGTTCTTCAAAATTAAATAAAGACATAAAGACCCCTAATGTAGAAAAAATTAGGGAGAATTTTACAGAATCCCCTTTCAATAAGCAAACGATTGCTTATAAATTCATAAAACAAGCGGTCAATTTTTCACAATGATTTGCAAAGTATCATGAAAAATCAACCGCTTGATGGGTTGGTTATCTAAGTAGGAGGTTACTACATCACCAAAAATATTAGGCTGTAAGCAACGCACTCCCACATTAAAGATAACAGAATGCTACGTAAATTAATGAGCTGCTGCCATTTGTTCTAAATCTTTATCAATATAGTATAAAGATTTACCATCTTCGCCTAATAAACGGAATTTATCTAAGATAGAGTTGAATAAAAACTCTTCTTCGTGCTGTTCAGCCACATACCATTGTAAGAAGTTGAATGATGAATAATCTTTCGCATCAAAAGTCACTTCCACTAATTCATTGATTTTTGAGGTTACGTGTTTTTCATGCTCTAATACGATTTCGAACAATGATTTTAATGAATCATATTCTGATTGTGGTGCTTCAATCGCATAAATTTCAGCTAACGCACCTGTTTCATTTAAGTATGTGAATAAACGACGCATATGTTCCATTTCTTCAGTTGCGTGTGCTTTTAAGAATTTTGCAGCACCAGGGAAGCCGTTGTTATCTGCCCAAGCTGACATTTGAAGATACACGTTAGAAGAATAGAATTCTAAGTTTAATTGGTCGTTTAAGTATTTGATGATATTTTGCGATAACATTATTCTGCTCCTTGATCTAAGGTTTCTAAGTCTTTGTCGATAAAGTAAAGTGATTTATTACTTTCGCCTGCCACCACGAATTTATCTAAAATTTCACCAAATAATTTCTCTTCTTCGTGTTGTTCAGCCACATACCATTGTAGGAAGTTGAAGGTTGAGTAATCTTTCGCAGCGAAAGTCACTTCTACTAATTCATTGATTTTAGCTGTTACGTGTTTCTCGTGTTCTAAAACCACATCGAATAACTCTTTTAATGATTCGTACTCTTTGCGTGGAGCTTCGATTTTACCTAATAATGGCGTTGCACCAGCTTCACAAACGTAGTCGAATAATTTTTGCATATGCTCTAATTCTTCATCTGCGTGACGAAGTAAGAAAGTTGCTGCACCCGCAAAACCATTTTTTGAACACCATGCAGACATTTGCAAGTAAACGTTTGAAGAGTAGAACTCTAAGTTGATTTGTTCGTTGAGTTTATCAACGATAGATTGTTGTAACATATTTTCTCCTATGCAAATATTATGAGAATGTAAATGAAATGAGAGATACTCTCATTTAGAAATCTATATATGACAAAGGGCAGAAAAAATTACTACCCTTAAAACACTTACAAGTATATCAAAGTTGAAAAAGTAATCAAGCACTTTAATAGTTTTTTTCTAATAAAATTTCGATTTTGATAAGTTTAAACAATAAGAATTCTCATTTAGAGAAGCTAAATGAGAATATTTTTTTAGAAACTAACATATTAAAAAGGGATAGAACAATCATATTGTTTTATCCCCTTGTTAAATTATTTACTAGAAAATACTAAATGCTAAAAAACAGATCATAGCAAGTGATGCAACAACAGTCATCATTGCGTAACCAAATGCACCCATTTTGTTCTCCTTATGAATTTGCTTTGTTATCTTCAGCCATACTTACCGCTGCGGTAAATAATACGTCTGTTGAAGAGTTCAACGCCGTTTCTGCTGAATCTTGGATAACCCCAATAATAAAGCCCACACCGATTACTTGTGCTGCAATATCGTTCGGGATGTTAAATAAGCTACATGCTAATGGAATTAATAAGAGTGAACCTCCCGCAACACCAGAAGCACCACAAGCACAGATTGAAGCCACGATGCTTAATAATAATGCAGACCAAAAATCAGGTACAATCCCTTGTGTGTAAGCTGCTGCAAGTGTTAATACAGTAACGGTAATTGCTGCCCCCGCCATATTGATGTTTGCACCAAGCGGGATAGAAAGTGAATAAATTTCTTCACGTAAACCTAAACGTTTTGATAATCCCATATTCACTGGAATGTTCGCCGCTGAGCTACGAGTAAAGAATGCCATCACGCCACTTTCACGTAAGCAAAGGAAAGTTAGAGGATATGGATTGCGACGGATTTTCCACCATACGATAAGTGGGTTTAAGATGAATGCAACAATCGCCATTGCACCCAGTAATACTAATAATAAACGACCGTAACCGATGAAAGCATCTAAACCATTGGTTGCAAAAGTATCTGCAACTAAACCGAAAATACCGATTGGTGCTAATGCGATAACAACTTTAACCACCGCTGAAACCGCATCTGCAAAGTCGCTTAAGAATGTTTTAGTACTTGGTGAAGAGTGACGTAACGCGATACCTAAACCGATAGACCATGCTAAAATACCGATAAAGTTTGCGTTTGCAAGGGCTTGAAGTGGGTTATCCACGAGGTTGAATACCACGGTTTTGATAATTTGACCGATGCCATCTGGTGGTGCTAAACCATCAGGGCTTGCTACTAATTCTAAAGTGGTTGGGAAGATAAAGCTCAATACCACAGCGGTTAATGCTGCAACGAATGTGCCGAGTGCATAAAGAACAAGAATTGGTTTGATTTTACTATCTGAACCGACTTCTTTATTGGCAATCGTTGACATAACCAATACGAAAATTAAGATCGGTGCGATGGCACGTAAGGATTTCACAAAGAATTGACCTAAAACGCCAACATCTTTTGCCCATTCAGGATTCACAAGGGCTAAACCTACCCCTAAGATTAGACCTACTGCGATACGTAATACAAGATTACCGCCCAGTAGTTTTGAAGATAAAGAATTACTCATAATGTTTCACTTCTGAAAAAATAAAAGACCAATTATTCATCGAAAAATGATGAGTTCTCAGATTAGCCGAAAATTACTTTTAATGGAATAGGGAAAAGTTCAATTCAGATAAAAAATTATGCTTATTTACGTTATAACTGGTTAATTTTTGTTTAAAAAGTGATCTTGTCTTTGTTACAAACGATTTCTTTAGGTAAAATATCACCCGTTTTTCTTTTTTTGGATTAAGTTATGAAACCTGAAAATAAAGCAAATTTTACACGAGTTATTCGAGCAGCAGGCTATTCAATGAAAGGCTTGAAATCAGCATATATCAATGAAGCGGCTTTTCGCCAAGAAGTTTGGTTAGCAATTATTTTAATTCCGCTGGCGTTTTGGCTCGGCAATGGTGTTATCGAGAAAATTTTACTTCTTGGTAGCATTTTTATTGTCTTGATTGCTGAATTACTCAACAGTGCAGTAGAATCGGTAGTCGACCGCATTGGTTCGGAATATCACGAACTTTCAGGGCGTGCCAAAGACATTGGCTCTGCTGCTGTTTTCGTAGCAATGGTGCTCTTTGCTATTACTTGGGGCTTAATCCTTTTGTTCTAATATTATACAGTCATACATACGATACCGTTTATTTCAATGAAAAAGGTCAATTTATCGAAAATACCAACCAACAATAGCATGTAAACCAGATTACCAAAACAGTTCTTGGATTATGCAAGCAGGCGAGTGGAGTGAATATTTAGAGCGTACTGATTTCGAATTTGAAAATGGTAAAGCCACTTTAATGGATTACAAACTGATTCCAATCTTATTTGTTCAATTTTGAACCAAAATACCTTACACAAAACAAAACTAATTTTAGTTCTTGAATAAATAAATGAACTTTTTGTTAGAAACATATACTAAATGTAAGCAATTGATGCAAAATTAACTTTATGGAGTTCTTATGAAAAAATCATTATTAGCCCTTGTTTTAGGTTCAGCATTAGCTTTAACGGCTTGTGATCAAGCTCAAAAAACAGCTGAAAAAGCTCAAGCAGCTGCAACAGAGAAAGCAGCAGAAGTGAAAGAGACTGCAGTTCAAAAAGCAGAAGAAATAAAACAAGTTGCTGCAGATAAAACTGAAGAAGTGAAAGCAGCAACGGTTGAAAAAGCGACTGAAGTAAAAGACGCAACAGTAGCTAAAGTTGACGAAATGAAAGCAACAGTAGCTGAAAAAGTGGCTGATGTAAAAGATGCTGCAGCAGCTAAAGTTGAAGAAACTAAAACTGCAGTAGCAGATAAAGCAGAAGAAGTAAAACAAGCTGCAGATGCAATGGCAGATAAAGCAGCTGAAAAAACATCAGAAATGATGAACAAAGTTGGCGAAAAAGTAGATGCCGTAAAAGAAGCGGTTGAATCTAAATAATTTTTTGCCAATTCAGTTAAAACAGAACCTCAAGTTATTTAACTTGAGGTTTTATTTTATCTGCTATCTATCAATTTTGTTTGTTTTCTCTCTATTTTTTGATTATACTTTTACCACCTCAACGGTAATTCATTCATATATCGCAAGTTTGTGTATAGGAAATGAACAAATCCAATTGTTTTTCTCAATTCTATTTTTCATTATATACCTTCGCTTGCAAATCATTAACTCTCTTAAGGATTTAAGGACAATGTTAGAGATTTGGCAACAATTCAAACAAGATTATCTGATTAAATATTGGAACCCTGTGGCAGCAGTAATCGCAGCAGGTTTACTTTCGGCTTATTATTTCGGTGTAACAGGCACTTATTGGGCAGTAACAGGCGAGTTTACTCGCTGGGGAGGCCACGCGTTACAAGCTCTTGGCGTAGATGTAAGCGAATGGAGCTATTACAAAATCATCGGGATGCAAGGTACAATTTTTACCCGTATTGATGGCGTAATGATTTTGGGGATGTTCGCGGGCTGTATTTCGGCTGCACTTTGGGCGAATAACGTAAAATGGCGTAACCAACCACACAAACGTCGTATTGCTCAAGCCTTAATTGGCGGTGCATTGGCTGGTTTCGGCGCACGTTTGGCGATGGGCTGTAACTTGGCCTCACTTTTCACCGGGATTCCACAATTCTCCGTTCACGCGTGGTTCTTTACCATTGCCACTGCTATCGGGACTTACTTTGGGGTAAAAGTTACTCTACTTCCAATGTTTCGCGTAAAATTGCAGCTCAAAAAAGGGGCAGCAAAAATCCAAGAAACCGATCCTAAACAAGCCACACGCCGCTTCCGCATTGGAATGGTAATCTTTTTGGCATATTTGACCGCTTCCCTCTATGTGATGCAATCGTCTATCAAACTTGGTTTTGCAATGTTTTGCGGATTGGTTTTTGGTTTATTGATTGAACGTGCACAAATCTGCTTTACCTCCGCATTCCGCGATTTATGGGTAACAGGGCGTGCTTATATGGCAAAAGCGATTATCTTCGGGATTATTGTGGGCACTATAGGCGTGTTTTCTTACGTTCAATTAGGCGTTTCTCCTAAAATTATGTGGGCAGGCCCAAATGCGATTATCGGCGGTTTATTATTCGGTTTTGGTATCGTATTAGCAGGTGGCTGCGAAACGGGTTGGATGTATCGCTCTATGGAAGGGCAAGTACACTTTATGTGGGTTGGTGTGGGTAACGTTATCGGCTCAACCTATCTTGCTTACGTATGGGACGACATCGCACCAGCACTCGCCTTAGATTACGACAAACTTAACTTACTCAAAGAGTTCGGCCCCGTCGGTGGCTTGCTCGTTAATTATGGCTTATTAATCGCTTGCTTGGTTGCCGTAGTTTGGTGGGAAAAACGCTTCCTTACTAAAGCCAAAGCGAAAGTAGCGGCAGCTTCTTGCGGCTGTAACTAATCAATAGCACATAACCTAAAACATCAGGAGAACATTATGGCATTTACTGTCGTACAAAAATTGGATAAAGATCCAAAAGAGATTACCCCAGATTACACACTGGATACCTTAGGCGAACCTTGCCCCTACCCTGCCATCGTGATGCTTGAAACGATGCCAGAATTGAAAAAAGGTGAGGTTTTAGAGCTATTAAGCGATTGTGCTCAATCGATTAATAATATTCCTGTAGACACAAAAAACCATGGTTATACATTGTTAAGCGTTGAACAAGATGGCACAAAATTGCGTTATTTGATTCAGCGTTAATCTTTTTTTATTTACAAAAATAGCCTAAACATTAAGATATTTGGGCTTTTTTATATGAAATCGCATCGGTGAAACGAGCCGTATTAGAACAAAACGGTCAACTTTCGATCACTCAATATGGCGATCAGGATTTACGCTACCCACTGATTATTGATGGACAACTCGACCACGATATTTTAAACATTATCAACCGAGATGAAGAGTGGCTTAAAACCGAACTTGAAGCTCAAAATTTGACAATAAATCAGATTTATGTTGGCGAATATTTAAACGGTCAATTGATTACCCATTTACATGAAAAAGCTTAGCCTGCTCGCAAAACCTGTTGGGTGAAAATATCTCGAATTTCTGAAGGGTTGGTTCGCCCTTCGGTTTCAGCTTCTAGCACGGGAAAATCTTTGCCAAATTGAGCATAAACTTGACCGCTTGTGCGACAAGGTAGTAGGCCTGAAATATTGGCACTGGTGGAGGTAATCGCTGATTGGGTGGTAAGACAAAGAGCTTCCACAGCAGGAGTTCGACATAATCGCATTGCAATCGAATTAAATTGCCCTGTGAGAAAACGAGGTAAATTCGGTTTGGCAGGCATAATCCATGTAATCGCTTGATTGCCGATCATGCCAAAACGCTGCCATTCTGTTTCCGTCAATTTGCTCTCATCTAAATAAGGCAAAAGCAGTTCTACCGTTGGGGCAATTAAAATCAGCCCTTTTTTCTCTTCTCGTTTTTTAAGAGCAAGCAAAGCTCTAACCGCTTTTTCGCTATTCGGATTGCAGCCCAAACCAAATACGGCTTCAGTTGGATAAGCAATCACGTTTTCTTGGTTAAATGCTGTAATGATTTCGTGTAAATTATTCATCTTTTTTGACCGCTTGTTTATTCGCTCTCTTCAAAAATATATTGACACGCTTTGTTGGCACATTGGTAGCCCGTTTTTCCTTTTCGAGTGATTGCCAACGGAAAATGACACGCAGGGCACTCTTTTTCAATCGGCTGGCTTGCAAGGGTAAATCGGCATTTGGGATAGCCTTCACAGCCATAGAAAATTTTGCCCGTTCGTCCTTTACGTGGCACTAAATGGTGTTTCTTACATTCAGGGCAAAGCCAACTTTCTTTGGGCTTTTCTTGCTCTTCTTGCACAATAAAATGACATTCTGGATAGTTGCTGCAACCAATAAACATTCCATTCTGCCCTTGCTTAATTTGCAGAAAATGACCACATTCAGGGCAAATTTCATCTAGCGTTTTTATTACATGCGAACTTTGGTGTAGTGGTCTAATGTAGCTACAATCTGGGTAGCATGAACAGCCTAGAAATAGCCCGTATTTACCCTGTTTAATTTGAAGTAATGCCCCGCATTCGGGGCAATGATCTTCTTGTTTAGTTGATTTAAAAAGTGACATTTTATCTCTTATTCGCTTTTAATTTTGCCATTAAATCGGCAATATTTGAGGACACTTTATCCACTTTCTGTTGTTCGCTCAGCTGTGGTTTTTCGCTTTCCCAAACTAAATCATCTTGCGGCAGCTCAAGCAAGAAGCGGCTTGGTTCAGGCTTAATAAGCTCGCCATATTGACGACGTTCTTTACACAGTGAAAAAGTGAGCGTTTGCTGAGCACGAGTAATCCCCACATAAGCCAAGCGGCGTTCTTCTTCTACGTTGTCATCATCGAGGCTATTTTGGTGTGGCAAAATGCCCTCTTCCATTCCAATGAGAAAAACGTGCGGAAACTCCAACCCTTTTGAAGCATGTAGCGTCATTAGTTGCACTTGGTCGGCTTCGTCATCATCTTCGCCACGCTCAAGCATATCCCGTAAAGTCAGGCGATTAACCACTTGCTCCAACGTTATCGGAGCTTCAATTTCATCGCCAGCCAACATCGCCTCAACCCATTCAAACAGCGTTTGCACATTGCGGCTTTGCATCTCTGCTACTTTGGGCGAGGTTGCTTGTTCATACAAATAAGCTTCGTATTGAATCTGCCCCAACATATCTTTCATTGCAACAATCGGATCAGAATGAACCGCTTGCTCAGCAATTTTTACGATCCAATTGGCAAAGTCTTGCAAGGCTTGATAAGGCTTTGGCGTTAAGCGTTGAATCAGCTCAAAATCAAAAATCGCATCAAACAGGCTGATATGTTTTTCATTTGCCAACAAGCCCAGTTTTTCAAGCGTAGCTGGACCAATTTCACGTTTTGGCACATTCACAATGCGTAAAAATGCAGCGTCATCTTCAGGATTCACCACCAAACGCAGATACGCCATCATATCCTTAATTTCAGCTCGAGAGAAAAACGATGTTCCGCCCGAAATTTTGTACGGAATACGGTTTTGCATCAACAATTTTTCGAGCAACCGTGACTGGTGATTGCCTCGATAAAGTATGGCGTAATCTTTATATTTCGTTTTTTTGGAAAAACGATGGGCGATAATTTCTCCCACGACACGCTCCGCTTCGTGTTCTTCATTTTTCGCCTCAATAATATTCAGCTTTTCGCCTTGCCCTAATTCCGAGAAGATTTTTTTGTCGAAAATATGTTCATTATTATCAATCAGAATGTTGGCACAATGCAGAATCCGCTGACTAGAACGGTAATTTTGTTCCAATTTAATCACTTTTAGATCGAAATCTTCCCGTAAACGCCGCATATTTTCAGGTTTCGCCCCACGCCAAGAGTAGATCGACTGGTCATCATCACCCACGACGGTAAACTTCGCATTTTCGCCTACGATAAGTTTAATTAACTCATATTGGCTAGTGTTGGTGTCTTGATATTCATCCACCAACAAATAGCGAATTTTTTGCTGCCAACGGGCTTTCGCTTCAGGAAATTGGCGGAAAAGCAACACTGGCAACATAATCAAATCATCAAAATCTAGGGCATTATAGGCTTTTAGCTGATTTTGATAAAGTTGATAAAAGTGTGAAAAAACGCGATCTCGCTCCGATTTGCACTGATGTATCGCTATTTCAGGCGAAAGCAGATCATTTTTCCAATTTGAAATAGTGGAAACCAGTGCTTTTAAGAGATCTTTATCTTCCGCCACGTTTTCAGGCAGTAAATGCTTGAGCAAAGCAATTTGATCATGTTCATCAAACAGCGTCATTCCAGACTTAAAACCGAGCAATTTATGCTCACGTTTGAGAATTTCAAAGCCTAGCGTGTGAAAGGTAGAAATTGTCAGCCCTTTAGTTTTTTCTTTGCCGATAGAATGAGCCACACGCTCGCGCATCTCACGTGCTGCCTTGTTGGTAAAAGTCACGGCGGCGATATTTCTCGGCGAATAGTTGCAATGTTCGATTAGATATGCAATTTTGTTGATAATAACCCGCGTTTTGCCCGAGCCAGCCCCTGCTAACACAAGGCAAGCCCCATCGACATATTCCACAGCTTGTTGTTGTTGAGGATTCAGTTTCATAATTTAATCAGCGAAAAAAATTGCCCCTATTTTAACGGAAAGGGCGTAAGCGGTCTAATTTTGTTGGAGGTTTGTAAATGGCTAATAAAAAAGCACGCCGTAGCGTGCTTGGGAAAGAGATAATTATTCAACAATTAAGTCATTTCTTCCAACTTCAATAAAAAGTTGATTCATCATCTTTCTGTCTGTATTTAATTTTTCTAAATACTCTATACAGGCTCCTTTACTAAAAGCTTTTGCGTTTTTTATTTTTTCTTCCCTATTGGGATCAGCTAAATAAGCTTGTAATGCCTGATTAGTATCTTTTATGTTATACAAAGATCCATAAACATTTGCAAGAAAATATTGACGAGCCAGATTTAATTGTTTTTCATACTGAGAAAGCACCGAAGTACTTATATAATTTCTAAAAGCTCGGATGTTTTTTTGATATTGTTCTCGGAAAAAAGCGTCTTTTCCATGAGTTGAGAATGCTTGACTGCAATATTCTGATCCCGCTAGCGATTTCGCCATAGTAATTGCATGATCATAGTGTGTTTCAGGTAATTGATTGTTTTCCATTGAGCAAGCGGAAATACCTAAAACTAATAATGTAATTAAAGCCAATTTTTTCATTTTAACTCCTTAAATTATTGATGATTGCAACGTACAATGCCACTCGTAATACGATAGCAAGTAGTTGATGAAGATTGTTGTGGTTGATATTGGTATCTTGGCATTGATTGAGTCATTGAGTTAATCATCTGCGTGGTTTGAGCCATCGAATTAGTTACCCCATTAATGCTATTTTGCATTGAGGTTACAAAATCTTGAAATTCCTCACTCTGACGTTCCGCCCTTTCTGCAGCTAGCTGTCTTTCATAAGCCATACGTTGGGCCTGCTGTTGTAATTCCACTTGGTTTTGTAGATTTTGTTGCTGAAGCATTAGTTGCTGTTGGGCTAAATAGGCTTGCCCCTCTTTACTGGCATAAAAATCGGCTTCGGCTTTACGTTGGCGTTCAAGATTTTTTTCTCTAGCAGTTTCTTCCGCTTTGCGTTTTTTAATCTCTGCCCGAAGTTGTTTTAACGCTTGGCTATAGTCGCGTTTCAATGCATCACACCATTGTGACTCGAACATTGCTTGTTCGCTATGATTAAATTTTTGGAATTGAGATCGTGCATATCGTGCTGACGCAAGATCATTATCAATAAGTTGAGCATTTTGCCCACCAATAATAAGGGAAAGCTCATTTACTACACCTTTCCAAAGTAATTGCCTTTCTTCATCCGAGAGATTATTGAAATTACGCGTTTGATATTCTTTAGCAAAAAGACATTGCTCAATTTTATTACCTTCAACAACCCACTTTTTCGCATCCTCATCGGAAAGTTTATAGGCAATTTGGTGTGAGGTTAAATTTTGGCAACCTGTAAGGAGTAGCAGGGCAGAAATTGCGGTAAGTTTTTTAAGCATTTTTGATTTCCTCTAATTCTAATTTTTCGGTATCTAACATAAAGCCTTTCTCAATTTCTTTTAAACAACATACTTCCGTAAAAGGTAAGAAAATCCGGGGATCGGATTTGCTCATTTTTAAAATAACTTGATCCACCTTTTCTTGTTCGAATGACTTTTTGGCTTTAACTTTGCCAATTCGGAAAGGCTTTTTAGCCCTTAATTTAGAAAGTTGGTGATGATATGTTATTGCAGTAACTTCAATTTTTGCCATTTTTACCTCTTTATTGAAAAAAAACGAAAATAATATCGCAATTTTAATTTGTTTTTTTTTGTGCAATAATGGCGTTAAAATTATTCATGAAATGTGAAGACGTGGGCGTAAAAGAGCGTTTTATGCACACTTAATGATGAAGAGAAATCAGATGAAAATGCACAATCCACCGCATCCTGGCACTATATTGAGGGAATGAAAATAGGTAAGATAACAGAAAAAATCGGTGTTTCTCGCATTTCGCTTTCACAAATTTTAAATAGAAAACGGCGATCACACCTGAAATAGCAACGCGAATTGGGCTGACATTAAATAATAGCCCAGGAATGTGGCTGAATACGCAAGCTGATTACGATGTATGGCGAATTGAGAAAAACAAGTCATTCCATATTACACCACTTTATGCGTAATGATTGGGTGGAACAGAAGGAATGAAGCAGAATGCCTTTTCATTCCTTTTATTTTGTAGAATTTTAGTGTAAATCCACCTCTTATTGGCCAAAAAGTAAATTTTTACTTTCAAAATCAAGTTATTCGCTATATGATACCAAATTGATTTATTCTCATTTCGCGTTGCAAATCAAGCAATTTTTATTGAATTTGCAATTCATTTTCTCAACTCTCTTCATAGGGGAAAACAACAGTAAATGGAAAAGTTAGATAACAAACCCATTATCGAACTTCGCAATGTTACCAAAAGCTATGGTAGCAAAACGATTCTGAAAAATTTGAATTTAACCATTAACGATGGTGAATTTTTAACGATTTTAGGTCCTTCAGGTTGTGGTAAGACAACTGCGTTACGTTTAATTGCGGGCTTTGAAGATTTAACAGAGGGTTCAATTATTCTTGATGGTCAAGATGTATCTAATATCCCTGCTGAACGACGCCCTGTGAATACCGTATTCCAAAGCTATGCACTTTTCCCACATATGACCATTTTTGAAAACGTGGCATTTGGTTTACGTATGCAAAAAGTGCCAAACGATCAAATCAAACCACGTGTAATGGAAGCATTACGTATGGTGCGTTTGGAAGACCGTGCCGAGCAAAAACCAGCACAGCTTTCAGGCGGCCAACAACAACGTATTGCTATTGCACGTGCGGTGGTAAATAAACCAAAAGTTTTACTTTTAGATGAATCACTCTCTGCTCTTGACTACAAATTGCGTAAAGAGATGCAACAAGAGTTAAAAGCATTACAACGTCAATTAGGCATTACCTTTATTTTTGTAACGCACGACCAAGAAGAAGCGTTAACGATGTCGGATCGTATTATCGTAATGAACGCAGGTAAAATTGCTCAAGATGGCACACCGCGTGAAATTTATGAAGAGCCGAAAAACTTATTTGTGGCACACTTTATTGGTGAAATCAACGTGTTCGACGCAACTGTAATTGAACGTGTGGATAGCACAAGCGTTAAAGCGAACGTGGAAGGTCGAATTTGCAACATTAAAGTAGAAGATTTAGACGTTAAACCAAATCAAAAACTGAAAGTATTACTGCGCCCAGAAGATATTGTGATTGAAGAATTAGATGAAGATGAAAGCTCAAAAGCAATCATCGGTCACATTATCGACCGTAACTACAAAGGGATGACGCTTGAATCTAGCGTGAAACTTGATCACAACGGTATGAACGTGTTAGTAAGCGAATTCTTCAATGAAGATGATCCAAACATTGACCACGAAGTAGGCCAAAAAGTGGCGTTAACATGGCACGAAGGTTGGGAGGTTGTCCTAAACGATGACGAATAATAAATTCCAAAAAGGAACGGTGGCGACGATTTTCGGTTGGCTTTTACTTTTCGTATTAGTGCCGAATGTGCTTGTGTTTATCATTAGTTTCTTAACTGAAAACCGCCAAAGTCAATATTTCGTTGATTTTGCATTTAGCTTAAGTGCATATCAAGCACTCTTTAACGATACCTACGCCACAGTACTTTGGAACTCCTTGTATATGGCTGGGATTGCCACTTTCTTCTGTTTGATTATTGGCTATCCTTTTGCATTTATTATTGCAAAATTGCCCGCTAAGGTGCGTCCAATTTTACTCTTTTTAGTGGTGTTGCCGTTCTGGACGAACTCGCTTATTCGTATTTACGGCATCAAGATTTTCTTAGGTGTGAAAGGTTTGTTAAATGAAGCATTATTGTGGTTAGGCATCATTAATGAACCATTGCGTTTATTAAACTCAGAGCTTGCGATTATCATCGGCTTAGTTTACATTTTGTTACCATTTATGATTTTACCGCTCTACTCTTCGATTGAAAAAATCGACAATCGTTTATTAGAAGCAGCAAAAGATTTAGGGGCAAATGCGTTCCAACGCTTTATTCGCGTCACTATTCCGCTTACGATGCCAGGTATTGTATCAGGCTGTTTATTAGTACTTCTTCCTGCGATGGGGATGTTCTATGTTGCCGACTTACTTGGTGGCGGCAAAACACCATTGGTAGGTAACATTATTAAGAGCTTGTTCTTAAATACCAACCAATTTGCGTTGGGCTCTGCAGTAAGTATCGCATTAACCATTTTAATGGCATTAATGCTTTATGTTTACTATCGTGCGAATAAATTATTAAATAAAAAGGTGGAGCTTGAATAATGAAAAAGACATTTAGAAATCTTTTTATGTT
>ENA-OWMY01000002-OWMY01000002.1-metagenome-genome-assembly--contig:-NODE-2-length-123197-cov-5.219689_pt1 | contig 123197 bp, 106 predicted proteins | sample MGYA00245358_ERZ651122 | MGnify/ENA primary metagenome ERZ651122 (study PRJEB26857, sample SAMEA4031752) | metagenome | biome: human; feature: oral; material: saliva | place: Philippines | collected 2014...
TAAAATAACGAAAATTCTCTCTCACAATAAATATTAGGAAAATAAAGATGACTACCCCATTTATTGATCTGCAAATTGCCAGCGAAAACCAAGAAGGTTTACCAACGGTTGAGCAGTTTACCCACTGGGTGCAAACTACCCTTGCTTTCGAGGCTCAAACTGGCGATTTTCCAGAAACGGAAATGACTATCCGCATCGTAGATGAAGAAGAAAGCCACCATTTGAACCTCACTTATCGTGGTAAAGATAAACCAACCAATGTGCTCTCTTTCCCATTTGAAGTACCTAATGAAGTGGAGCTTGCCTTATTAGGCGATTTAGTCATCTGCCGCCAAGTAGTTGAACGTGAAGCCGAAGAGCAACAAATTAGCCTTGAATCACATTGGGCTCACTTAGCAATACATGGTACGTTACATTTGCTTGGCTATGATCACATCGTAGATAAAGAAGCTGAAGAAATGGAAGGATTAGAAACAGAGATTATGCAAAAACTTGGTTTTGACGATCCTTATCTTTCTGAAAAAATGATTGAAGAATGATTAGCAAGCACAATGCGTAAACTAATTATTCTTACTCAAATCCCTTCTTGGCTATACGATAATTTTAGAATAAACGTTACAACGCATCGAAATAATGTTATTCAAGAAGGGATTTTCTTACCTCATTTTTCAAATGCACACACAGAATATCAATTCACTCCCTTTACCAATGCCAAAGGCTTATTAGGTTCAGAACACCCTTTCGCTTTTTATTTTACAGGCACAGACTCTCTTCATTTCAATCTTGATGCTTTTGCCATTTTAGCGGGTACCATTGAACAACAAGGCTGTTTATATTTAATCTGCCCAGATTGGAATAAAATCGAAACTGTCACCGATTATAATGCGTTACGTTGGAACGAAAATCACGCTATCCCCTGCTCTGCTTTTTTCCAACATTTTAAAACATTAGTAGAACATTTCGATTTTTATGTTAAAAATACATTAACGCTAAATGATTTACCAAGCGCTCAAAATAGAACGACATTTTATAAACTGACAGGTACGAATTTAACAGAAGAACAGCAAAGTATTTTCCAAAATCTACCGCTTGCAAGTGAAGATATCCATCTGATCACCGCACCGCGTGGACGAGGAAAATCCACCCTTGCTGGGAAATTAGCCGAGCAAATTGCACAAGAATACAGAGTTGTGATTACCGCTCGAAGTCGCTCAGCATTGACCAATTTTTGGAAAATTTCAGACGAAGCACAAGTGACATTTTTTTCCCCCGATACGTTATTGCAAAAAGTAAAAGAACAATCGATTTCGCCTCGTCAATGGCTTTTTATTGATGAGGCAGCAAGTCTGCCCTTACCATTCTTGCATCAATTTTGTCACTATTTCGACAAGATTGTTCTAACGACAACAACGCATAATTATGAAGGTACGGGCAGAGGTTTTTTGCTGAAATTCTTACCTCAACTTCACCGCAAAGCAAAACATTGGCAATTAACCGAACCACTTCGCTGGAAAGTTAATGATCCTCTTGAAGCCTTTGTAAATACGCTTTTGCTACTAGATGAAAATCTTTCACCTACCTTACAGAATGTAAGAACCAACGATCTCCACTACTCTTCAGCTCTAATGAGTTTAGATGAGAAAAAAGCCTTTTATACCCTGCTCGCACAAGCACATTATAAAACAACACCGACAGATCTCCGCCGTCTGTTTGATGGCGATAATCAGCAATTTTTCCGAGTATTACATCATCACAGGCTACTTGGTGGCATTTGGGCAATAAATGAAGGCGGTTTAAAGCTAGAAATCTCTCAAGCGATTTGGCGAGGAGAGCGCCGTCCGCAAGGTAGCCTAGTAGCACAATATCTTTGCTTTCAAGCCAATTTGCCCGAAGCATGCAAACTCAATTCAGTGAGAATTTCGCGTATTGCTATCTCTCCAGAGTTACAAAACCAAGGCATCGGCAAGCGGTTAATTTCTGAGTTTATTTTGCAAATCCGCCAACAAAAACATCCGCTTGTGGATTTTGTATCGGTAAGTTTTGGGATGTCAGGTGAATTATTGCACTTTTGGCAACAAGCAGGCTTTAAGTTGGTTCAGATAACACCGAATAAAGAGGCTAGCAGCGGTTACCCAAGTGCAATGATGCTCTACCCTTTAACACAACAGGGTAGCACTTTTTGTGAAAAAGCAGAACAACGTTTCCAAACAGATCAAGCGGTGATTTTGGGAAAAGAAAATGCAGATTTGTCTTTTAAAGAGGAAGATCTTCAAAACTTAAATGGATTTGCCAATCATCAACGAACTTTAACCGCTTGTTATGCAAGCCTCAAGCGGTTGTATTTATCTGATACTTTGCAATTCGCCGAGTTTGCTGAGATTTTTGAGCAGCCAATCGGCTATAAATATAGTAAATCGCAAGTAGCGAAATGGAAAGAAACGATTCAGCACAAATTATTCAAGGCAAACATTTAACTTTCACTTGCAAAATGCTCTATTTAGTTTTATAAATCAAACATTCTAGCTTTTGATCAAACACAACTTGAGAGGTAAGAAATGTCAATGTTTAACCATATACAAGCAGCTCCAGCAGACCCCATTTTAGGCTTAGGCGAAGCATTCAAAGCAGAAACCCGTGAAGGTAAAATTAACTTAGGGATCGGCGTTTATATGAATGCGGAAGGCAAAACAACGATTGTTAAAGCGGTAAAAGAAGCCGAACGCCAATTATTAGCCAATGAAACAACCAAAAACTACTTAACCATTGACGGCGTGCAAGCCTACAACGCTCACACGCAAAAATTACTTTTCGGTGAAAATGCTGAAGTAATTACCTCAGGTCGTGCAAAAACGGCACAAAGTTTAGGGGGGACAGGTGCATTACGCATTGCTGCTGAATTTATCAAACGCCATACTTCTGCCAAAAACGTTTGGATTTCAAACCCAACTTGGCCAAACCACAATGCGATTGTAAACGCTGTGGGTTTAACCGTAAAAAATTACCGCTATTATAATGAAGCAACAAAACGTTTAGACTGGGATAATTTAATCGCAGATTTAAGCCAAGCAGAAGTAGGCGATGTCGTGTTATTCCACGGTTGCTGTCACAACCCAACAGGAATCGATCCAACACCCGCACAATGGGACGAATTAGCTAAAATGTCGGCTGAAAAAGGTTGGTTACCACTGTTCGACTTTGCTTATCAAGGCTTTGCGAATGGCTTAGAAGAAGATACCTACGGTTTACGTGCTTTCGTGAAAAATCACCGCGAATTATTAGTCGCAAGTTCTTATTCGAAAAACTTTGGTTTATACAACGAACGTGTAGGTGCTTTCACACTGATTGCAGACAATGCCGAAGTGGCAAATAAAGCCTTCACGCAAATTAAAGCGATTATTCGCACGCTCTACTCTAACCCATCATCGCACGGGGCAAGTGCAGTGGCAACCGTATTAAGCAACCCAGAATTAAAAGCCTCTTGGGAAGCAGAATTAACCGAAATGCGTAACCGCATCAAATCAATGCGTAGCCGTTTGGTGGAATTATTAAAAGAGAAAGGCGCAACTCAAGACTTCTCATTTATCAACGAGCAAAACGGAATGTTCTCTTTCAGCGGTTTAACGCCAGAGCAAGTTGATAAACTCCGCGAAGATTTTGCCATTTACGCCGTTCGTTCAGGACGTATTAACGTGGCAGGTATCGTTGATAGCAACATCGAAAAATTAGCAGAAGCAATTGTGAAGGTGTTGTAAGATAAGATTCTGAGATGAAAAAAAGGTGGTTGCTGCCACCTTTTTTGAAATCACTAAATTTATTATTTGCATTCAAAAAACAACTTGAACTGATTTTGCTCAGTCTCGCTTGAGAAATCTGTAAGTTTGATTGCCATTAGATAGTCTTCTTTACTTATATCATTAAAACATTTAATAAAACCGACATTATTATGTAATGTGGCTTCATAACGATCTTGATTCAAATGGTAATCTAATAACTCAATTAAACATTCTATTCTTTCACTAGGAACACAAGCTGAGAACATATTATTACCTTTACTAAAGGTAATATAATTATTTTCTCTAGTAAGGATAAATCTTTTAATAGATAATTTAGTTTCTTCAATAGAATTTGTTAATGAGAAAATATTATCTTGGCTAGAAATAGAACTATTAGATTTATTTATAATGTGATCAATACCATTTGAGATATTTTTAGTATCAATCAAAATAGTCATTTTATCTTCCTGTAGAATCTGTCTATTTAAATCATATTTAGGATTATTACTATATTGTTCATTATAAATAACTGCCCTAGTGATTCCATAATCTTGAGCCTTCCCCATAGCGTGCCGAGAACCGCTATCAATTTTCTCACTTTTAGGATCTTTACTCTCTGGTGTATAACTAGCAGATAATACAACAACATCACTAAATAAGGCTTGTAAACGATCTCGTTTAATAAAACGACCAGCTAAATCATTTACGGATTTTGCTTCATCATAATATTCGGTAATTAGCAAGCCTCCAGTATTAACAATTTCTTCTGCTAATTCTCTGTTTTCTTTAGGAATTATTTTATTTAACGTGCTTGGTAAAATAGCAACGGTTACTCCTTGAGATTTAATGGCTTGATCGTGTGCAATGGTATCACAACCTAAAGCTAAACCACTTACAATAATGGCATCATTTTGTACCAATGAATGAACCACTTTTCTTTCATCAGTTTCAGTTTCTTGATCGGGGTTCAAAACACCAATAACAGCCACATTGAGGTTATCTTTTGATAATAAGCCTAAATCACCTTTGTAAAACAAAACGTTTGGTTTATCTGCATCTTTAACATCACCTCGATATTCAGGGAAGTTTTCGTCTCCTATAGCGACCACACCATCACAAACATTTTCTAATTTTTCGATATTCTCACGTATATTCTCACGTATCTTTAAAAAGATTTGCTCTGTTACTTCATCTTTGCATTTTTTTTCATTTTTCAGCAATTCCACAATAACTTCATACGGCTGCACTATGGTCAGATTTTTGTTAATCCAAACGTCACCAATTCCTCTAAACTTTTTGGCTGTTAAAATATTTAATACGTTATCACTATATTTCATTATGCCCCCTTATAAACCGTTCTCGCTACTGTATATAATACAACTTCTCTTGCCCCATTGGCAAAAAGAGCTTGCATACAATCTTCATCTATGTTGATTGTTTTTGTATAAATATCATCTATAAGTAAGATTCTTTTATCTCTCACATTAGGGGAAATATGACACGTTGCGTTTGTTATACCTACATATGGGTAATCTCCATCTCCACTATATTCTGGCTTATTATGGAAGTGGGTTGTTTTAGTATTAGTGTATCTTAAAATATAATCTGTTCCATCTTCAATTTCTACACCATAATATTGGGCTTCTTCAACACTCTCTTTAATACAAGATAAAAAAAGTAATTGTTCTCCAGAATAAAAGTCTCTAACTTTTGAACGGGGTACAACACAAATTGTTGTAATGTTTTCTCTTGTAATTAAGTTAGCAATAGCAGAATCTATAACTTTTCTTAATTGTTTGCATGAAGAAGCTAAATCTGCAGATGAATTACAGTTAAAATCATTCTTTAATGTGTTAATAAAATCAGGATTATTTGGTTTTCCCCACCCATAATAATCTAACGAAAAATAACCTTTAGGCGGTTGTTTTCTTAATCGGTGTCTTACAGAACCTTTTAAATATTCATTAAACTCAATGAAATCATTATTCTTTACTACAGAGTTAATTTGAGGTATTACCCTTCTTATAGTTTTAACCGGTTGGCTGGGCTTCAATATTATTCTTGGCATATTATACAATTCCTCTTATTTTTAACGATTAGATTTAGATTTTCTTTACAAACTCCTGACGTATGAGCATTAAACAATTGTTTTACATCATCATCAAATATAAAGATTTCCCCAACAAAAAAATCACCTAATTCAACATTATTTCTTAAGTGACTCATGACATATTCATATTTGTTTTCTGAGCCTTTACAGCAGATGATCTGTTCAAAATAATTCCTAAGATTGTAATAATTGATTATCTCTAATGCTCGTCTTTTATTCGCATTTGTAGCAAGAATCAAATGACCTTGTTTCTTTAAGTTATCAAGCTCGTTTAACAAAATTAGATTACCTTCTGTCGCAAAAAGAAAATTCTCAAAACACTTGCTCTTCGATGCAACAATTTGCTGAATTGTATCTTTTTTGATTGGCAATTGAGCTAATGTCTGTTTTGTTATACGTCCTGCACTTATAGATGACAGTGTTTTAAAAAGCTCGTATCCTTCTGACTTAAAAAGATCTTTAATCGCTTTTTCATATGCAAGATTATTGGCTCTATCCGTATAAATAAGTGTGTTATCAAGGTCAATTAAATAAAGTTTCTTATCCATATAAAATCCTGCATTTTTTAAATATTCTATAAAACGCCTTGTCATGATACAATCAACAGAAAGTAATCATTACCTACCCAAATTTTCCCTATACTTATCTAAAAAGTAGAATTATGAAAACATACGAAAAAATCCGTCATCTCAGAGAAGCTAAGCAATGGACACAAGAAGAAATTGCAATGAAATTGAATATGTCTACACAAGGCTACGCTAAAATTGAACGAGGCGATACTCGCTCCAATTTAGATAGGCTTGAGCAAATTTCTGAAGTATTTGGGATTGATATGGTGGAGTTGCTTTCTTTTGGTGAAGGAACAAATATTGATTTTAATAGTTCAATAAATACGGATTCTTTCAATCACGCATTCTTTGGTGCATCAAATACAAATATTGAAAAAGAACTAGCCCATTTACGTTCTGTAATAGAATACAAAGATGAGATTATCGCAAATTTAAAAAGCGAGATGGCATTATTAAGAGAAATGAATGAGATTTTAAAAAATAAATAAAAATTTCTTTAGTCTATTCATAAATACAAAAGCCAGCAACCGCTGGCTTCTCTCTAGCATTTAATATTTCCGTTCAATCTCTTCAGGATTAAACATCCTCCGCTTTTCTACTCCTTGCAATAACTGGTAATAGTAATCGTAAGTTACTACATTTTGCACATAACCTCGAGTTTCCAAAAACGGAATAGAGGCGATAAATTCATCCATTGCCAATCGTCCGCCAGCACGATCTAACCAACGGGTTACGCGATTCTGCCCTGCGTTATAGGCAGAGGCAATTAGAATACGGTTTTGTGGGTATTTCTCATTTAATTCCGCCAAATGCGCGGTGCCGAGCATAATATTTCGAAAAGGCTCGATTAAATCACGCTCGCCCGTGTAAATTAATTCATTCACTTTCGCTGTATTACTTGCTGTACTTGGTAACATCTGCATTAAACCGATCGCATTGGCGTGTGAGCGTGCTTGTGGGTTCCACGCACTTTCTTGGCGAGAAATTGCCATTGCAAAAGTTTGCGTTATCGGTTTTCCTTGCAAATTCATCGCAAACCAATCGGTATAAGCATTCGGCAAGCGAAGCGGAATATAATCCCACGCTTTGGCTTGAATTGTCCCCTCTACCGCCAAATCATACCAATTCTGCTCAAGGGCAAATTGGCTAATTGCAAGTTTTTCCTCAAAACCAACCACTTGTAATAGCTCAATCCAAGCGGTTTTTGCTTGTGCCATACGGTTTAATTCGCGCAGTTCGGCAATGCGTTCAAGCGGTTGTTTCCATTGTAATTTTTGCAAATCTGTCAGTGGTGCAACCGTTGGCATTTCAACTTGGTAGTCTTGTTCCAGTTGCTCGGCGGCTAACATTGGATAGAAACCTCGCTCTTTAGCTAATGTAGCCAACACCTTTTGTTGTTGTTCTTTTGGTAAGGTCTTTGCCTGCCAATAACGCCATTCCGCCTTATTTTTCCCTTCATCGCTAAGTAATGCTAGCCAAGATTTGAGATCGCTTTGTTGCCAAATTGCCATTCGTAAACGACGCTCAGTGAGATTATCCGCCTTAAGTTCCTTCAATTGTGTATCTCGCCACAGTTGGAAACTCGGATCTGAATGGTCAAACAGACGGCTAATAAAACCGATTTTCCAATCCCGAATTTCATCTGCTGACAGTTGCCATTTATCCGCCCATTGCTGATAAAGTGTAAAACTTGGATTTTGCATTTGCTCACTTAAAGTATTTACCCATTTGGGGAAAGCGGCTAGCACAATGCGTTTGTTTTCAGTGGTAAGCGGTTGATTTTCGATAAAATTCTGCAAGCTGTTTGGATTGTTCTGTAATGCTTGAACCGCAGTTAACCAAGTTTGCAATTCAGGATCTTGAGTTTGAGTGAGCAAATTGGCTAAACCTTGTTTTGCTTCTAAATGGAAAAAATTGACCGCTTTCTGTCTGATTTTCTCAGGTGTTCGTAAGTTTTGATCTCGCCAATAAGCCTCAATCCCCGCACATTCTGACGGCAATTGTCCGTTGGTTTTCCAGTAATTCGGCTCAACGTTGCTTGGCATCAGCCAAAAATCGTTATTTTCAGGGTTATTGCCTTGCCAAAATTGATCAAATTTCGTCAGTAATTTACCCATCTCCTCTGAATTTGGCTCTGCGGTTTGGTTGGCTTGAGCCGCTTCAGGATTGATCTGTAACCGCTCGGCTAACAACTGAAATTGAGCAGAAAATAGGCGACATTGATTAAGTACGCTTGTTGCACTTACCGTTCGTCCATAAGCCAACAATTCTGCCCATTTTTGTTGTTGATAAAGCGTTTCAAACGGGCGTTGTGCAAGCTGATTACGTTTCGCGATGTTCGGATATTGTGCAATAAACTGCTGCAATTCCTCATCAGTCAGTATGTTTGCCTTAATTTTGGCTCTTACCAATGCCCATTGAGCATCTTCATATAATGGATATCCAACTAAAGTCATCTGAAGTTGCTGAACCAATGCCAAAATATTTGGCGATAAATGCTTTTGTTGTTCACTGGCTTTAAGTAATCCTTCAAGTTGTAGAAAATTATTACGTTGCATCAGCCGCGTTTGTTGCTCAAATTGTTGAGCCTGTTTCCAGCCTTTTTCCCAATCTGCGAGATTGATAGTTGCGACATTTTGTGTTTCAGTTGAGGGTTGAGGCTTGGGATTATTTGCCCAAACCAAAGGAGCTGCCAAGCAAAGGGCAAGATAGCTTTTTTTCCACATTTTATCTCTTTCCTTAAAAATAGTTCCTTTTCTTTGAATACAAAAAACGCTTGAAGTTGCAAGCCCCAAGCGTTTTCTTTGGTAGAACAGATTACTCTTCAATAACCACTTTACCAATATAATCTAAATTGCGGTAATGCTGTGCGTAATCGATGCCAAAGCCAACCACAAATTCATCAGGAATAGCGAATCCAACCCATTCCACAGGCACTTCTACTTCTCGGCGAGATGGTTTGTCTAAAAGAGTACAAATAGCAATTGAACGTGGCTCACGAAGTTTTAAAATTTCACGCACTTTATTAAGCGTAAAGCCTGTATCAATAATATCTTCCACGATTAATACATCTTTACCTTGAATTTCGCTGTCTAAGTCTTTTAAGATTTTGACATCACGACTTGATTCTGTGCTTAATCCATAGCTAGAAGCGGTTAAAAAATCTACTTCAACAGGTAAGTCGAGATAACGAACTAAATCTGCCATAAACATAAAAGAACCGCGCAATAAACCGACAACCACCAAGTTTTGGCAATGCTCAAACTGTTGATAATGACGGTTAATTTCTTGTGCCAACTCTTTTACGCGAGATTGAATATCTTCACGAGAGATTAGCGTTTCAATGTGATGTTTTTTCATAAAATGCTCTCTTTAAAAATTTTTGCTACTCTAGCAAAATTCAATTCATTTTACTAGCTGTTTGCAAACGTTTGCAATTTTATTTAGGCTGCAGACATTATCTCTTCAATATCCTCAATCTCTTTCGGGCAACCGCTGGTCAGGTTTTTATTTCCGTACTCGGTCATCAATAAATTATCCTCAATGCGAATACCAATGCCCTTATATTGCTCTGGCACATCTGCATCACTGGAGATATATAAACCAGGTTCGACAGTAATTACCATACCTATTTCTAATGGGCGACTACGTTCGTTACTGTAATCGCCGACATCGTGTACATCTAAACCAAGCCAATGGCCTAAACCGTGCATATAAAATTGGCAGCACGCTTTTTGTTCAATCAATGTTTTTACATTACCTTTTAGAATACCGAATTCTACTAAACCTTCGGTAAAGATTTCCATCACACGATCATTTACGATTTTGATGGAATTATTCGGCACTAACAGCTTAATCGCCTCTTTTTGGGCTTTTAGAACTAATTCATAAATCGCTTTTTGCGGCTCGCTGAATTTACCGTTTACAGGGAATGTGCGGGTAATATCACCTGCGTAATAAGCAAACTCTGCCCCTGCATCAATCAACAACAAATCGCCCTCTTTCATTACCGCACTATTCTCATCATAGTGAAGTACACACGCATTTTCACCGCTTGCAACAATCGAATTATAAGAAGGGAAACGAGCTCCAAAGCGGTTAAATTCGTGCTGAATTTCGCCTTCAATTTCCATCTCGTAACGATTTGGACGCACCTGTTTCATTGCTCGAATATGAGCTAATGCTGAAATATGACAAGCCTGTTGAATAAGTGCAATTTCTGCGGTTGACTTAATTAAACGCATCTCTGAAAGCATTGGTCGCCAGTCAATCACTTCTTTAAACTGAGCAGAAACAACCTTATCGCCCCATGCTTGATACCCTTGGGCATAGTAGCAAGCGGTCAAATTTTGTATTTTTTCTGCAAAAGTTTTGTCAAGATGTTCAATTTCAAATGCAGCATCAACTTTTAAGATTTCTGGTGCAGCTTCCACACCCAAGCGACGACCTGTCCAAATCTCTTTTTCGCGATCTTTTTTGCGTAAGAAAATGGTACTTTCATATTCTCCATTTCGCTTAATTAACAACAACGCTGACTCTGGCTCCGCAAAGCCCGTGAGATACCAGAAATAGCTATCTGGACGGAAGTGATAATTGCAGTCGTTATTACGGCGTTTTTCGGTTTCTGTAAAAATAATAAAGGCGGAATTGTCTTGCATTTGAGCAAAAACTTTTTTGCGGCGGATAATGAATTCTTCTCGTGGAAGTTCAGTAAGATAGGCGAGATCCATAGTTCCTCTCTTAGCCCTATTAGGCTTTTAACTGTTCAATTTCTTTAATAAATTCGTCAATATCTTCAAAACTGAGATAGACAGAAGCAAAGCGGATATAAGCCACTTTATCCAACTCTTTTAATACATTCATTGCTAACATGCCTACCAATTTACTTGGCACTTCACGTTCGCCAGTGGCTCGCAGTTGCATAATAATCTGGTTAATAGCACGCTCTTGGTCATCAGTAGTCACTGGACGCTTTTCCAATGCTTTGACTAAGCTAATACGTAATTTATTGACATCAAAAGGTTCGCGGTTACCATTATTTTTTACAATATAAGGAATAAAAAACTCAGCTGACTCGAAAGTGGTAAAGCGCTCTTTACAACTTGTACATTTACGACGACGGCGAATTTGATAACCATCTTCCGCCAAGCGTGAATCAATCACTTTAGTCTCTTCTTTACTACAAAATGGACAACGCATAATTCTCTCTAGTGTTCTAAATTGTGTTTTTATTTAGTATAAAAAACATTCAAATAAATAAAAAAAGCCCCTTGAAAGGGGCTACTCGGAAAGCAAATTTATGAAATCGGTTGTTGAACACAACTCTAGTTTTCGTTGCTTGCAAAGATACTCGAAAATTTTTGCTTTTTCAAACGCATTTTACAAAAACAGAAAACCAATGTTTAAATTTGTGATCGAGTTCAAATTTTTATTTTTAACTCGATCATTTTTTAATCAAATTAAACTCTATAAACGGCGTGCTTGCCAATAAGCTTTTGCCCAAAATGGCGTATTCATACTGGAATAAATAACCCCACCTTTGGTTGAAGCGTGCAAGAATTGCCCATTTTTCACATAAACTCCAACGTGCTTACCATTTGGTCCTCGCCCCGTATTGAAGAAAACCAAATCGCCCGTTCTGATTTCGTGTTTCTCGATTTTTCTGCCCACCTTAGCTTGATCAACCGTCATTCTTGGCAAATCAATGCCAAACAAGTCTCTAAACGTGATTTGCATAAAACCAGAACAATCAACCCCGCTACGAGAATTTCCACCTAGCTTATAACGCGTGCCTTTCCAAGCTTGTTGATGCTCGCTTAAATTCTCCATGACCATAATGGGATCGCCTAAGCTGGTTTTATGTGTGCGATAAATTTTGTTTGCTTGCGATTGAGATGATGGACCTGAAGAACAAGCAGTCAAAATGGCTGCTAAACTTAGCATCATCGCTTTCGATAAATGTTTTTTTAAAAATGTTTTCATAGCTTCGCCCAATGAAATGCCCAAAAACATTTGAGCACCTTTTAGTTTTGGCTCTCTACTTACTCTTTTTTGCTGAACTTACACGATCACGCATTTTTTGTCCTGCTTTGAAAACTACCACACGACGAGCAGAAATCGTCACACTTTCACCCGTTTTCGGATTGCGACCTGGACGTGCTTTTTTCTCGCGTAAGGTAAAATTACCAAAACCAGATAGTTTTACCTCTTCACCTGAGGCCAATGTTTTTCTAATTTCGTCAAAAAATTGATCAATAAACAATTTTGCGGCTTGTTTGTCAAATCCTTTTGCCATCAATGCTTCCGCAAGTTCAACTTTAGTGAGAGCCATAGAATATCCTTTTACGAATTAGTCACGAAGTACTGTATTAAAGCGTTTTGCAAGTGTTGCTAACACAGCTTGCATTACCGCGTTAATTTCGTCTTCTTCTAAGGTTTTTTCGGTATCTTGAATCGTTAAGCTAATCGCTAAACTTTTCTTACCTTCTGCAAGATTTTTGCCTTGGTAAACGTCAAATAAATTCACGCCAACCAATTTTTCCCCACCTGCTTTACGGCAAGTTTCAAGCACTTCACCCGCTGCAACAGTTTCATCAACTACTACCGCAATGTCTCGATTATTCGCAGGGAATTTAGAAATCTCTTTTGCTACTGGCACAGGACGTTCCGAAATTGCTGAAGCTAATAATTCAAACACTACAGGTTTGCCTTTAATGTCCAGTTTTTGCACGATTGAAGGATGAATCGTACCAATAAAGCCGATTTCTTTACCATCAAGCATAATTGCAGCCGATTGACCTGGGTGTAAGGCTGGGAATGGTTTTGCTACAAATTGCAGATCTTGACGTGCCGCTGTTAAAGAAAGCACACGTTCTAAATCGCCTTTTAAGTCGAAGAAATCTACCGCTTCGGCTTTGTTTTCCCAGTGAACCGCTCGTTTATCACCCACGATTGCTGCCGCAAATACAGGCTCTTGACGCACACCTAATTCTGCATTTGCATCAGGAATAAAACGTAGTCCAGCTTCAAAAATACGCACGCGGTTTTGTTGGCGATTTTGGTTATACACGATGGTTTCCAACAAGCCCGTTAAAAGCGATACTCGCATTGCCGACATTTCGCTTGAAATTGGGTTCGGCAGAATTAACGCCTCTTGGTCTGGGTGTAAAAGCTGTTGGATTTTCGGATCAACGAAGCTATAAGTAATCACCTCTTGGTAATCGCTATCTACTAACGCCGTACGCACACGAATGGCTTCCAATAATTTCTCTGGCGTGCCTTTCATTTTAAGGTGTGCTAATGGCGAATTATTTGGAATGTTGTTGTAGCCATAAATACGTGCCACTTCTTCGATCAAATCTTCTTCAATTTCAATATCAAAACGCCAGCTTGGTGCAACTGCTGTCCAAGTGTCATTTTCAAAGGTAACATTTAAGCCTAAACGAGTGAGAATATCGGTCACGATTTCATCTTCGATATGGTGTCCGATCACTGAATCTAATTTGCTACGGCGTAAGCTCACAGTTTGGCGAGTTGGCAAATGTTCTTTTGCAACCGCTTCTACAATTTCGCCCGCTTCACCGCCACAAATTTCTAATAATAATGCGGTAGCACGTTCCATTGCTTGGCGAGTTAATTCAGGATCGACACCACGCTCAAAACGGTGTGAAGCATCGGTGTGTAAGCCGTATTGACGTGCACGTCCCGTAATCGCAAGTGGTGCAAAGAATGCGGCTTCTAATACCACATCTTTGGTTTCTTCATTCACGCCACTGGCTTTACCACCAAAAATCCCTGCCATTGCTAATGCACCTTTGCTATCCGCAATTACAAGCGTATTCTGCTGTAATTTTGCCGTTGTGCCGTCTAACAACACTAATTCTTCGTCTGCTTTCGCCATACGTACTTGAATTGCACCATCAATTTTAGCTGCATCAAAAGCGTGCATTGGCTGACCTAACTCAAGCAAGCTCAAGTTTGTGATGTCCACGATTGGATCGATAGAACGAATACCACAACGGCGTAATTTTTCCTGTAACCATAATGGCGATGCCGCCTTCACGTTCACATTTTTTACCACACGAGCTAAATAACGTGGGCAAGCCTCTGGGGCTTGTAATTCAACGGCAACTTTATCAGCAATGCTTGCAGGAACTGGAGAAATCGCTGGTGCTTTTACTGCTGCACGATTAATCACGCCCACTTCACGTGCAATACCTGCAATGCTTAAGCAGTCTGCTCGGTTTGGGGTTAAGCTAATTTCAATTGCCACATCGTTTAAGTTTAAGTATTCACGGAAATCTGTGCCGATTGGTGCATCAGCAGGAAGCTCAATAATACCACTATGATCTTCTTTAATGCCTAATTCAGAGAATGAGCAAAGCATACCTTCAGACGGTTGACCGCGTAATTTGGTTTTTTTAATTTTGAAATCACCAGGTAGCACTGCACCTTCTGTCGCACACGCCACTTTTAAGCCTAAACGGCAATTTGGTGCACCACACACGATATCTAATAGGCGATCGCCACCCACATTCACTTTAGTAACACGTAATTTGTCTGCATCAGGGTGTTGTGCACATTCCACTACTTCACCAATCACCACACCTGTGAACGCACCCGCGACAGGCTCCACACCATCTACTTCTAAACCTAACATCGTAATTTGGTCGCATAGCTGTTCCGTTGAAATCGCAGGGTTTACCCACTCACGCAACCAAGATTCATTGAATTTCATTTTATATCCTTTCCAATTTTGTAAAATCTTTGCGGAATTTTACCGCTTGTATATGATAAACATCGTTATCAAATCTCCCCGCCCCCTCTTTTCTAAAGAAGGGAATCGGATAATCTGAAACTTCAGATCCCCTCTTTGAAAAAGAGGGACTGGGGGAGATTTTAGTGAAGCGTTATTTAAACTGTTTCAAGAAACGCAGATCGTTCTCAAAGAATGAACGTAAATCAGTCACGTTATAACGTAACATAGTTAAACGCTCAACGCCCATACCGACGGCGAAACCGCTGTATTCTTCAGGGTCGATACCCACGTTGCGTAACACGCTTGGATGAACCATACCGCAACCTAACACCTCTAACCATTTACCATTTTGACGCATCACATCCACTTCGGCTGAAGGCTCTGTGAATGGGAAGAATGACGGACGGAAACGCACTTGTAAATCTTCTTCAAAAAACGCTTTTAAGAAATCATGGATTAAACCTTTTAACTCGGTAAAGTTCGCTTTTTTATCTACATAAAGCAATTCGATTTGGTGGAACATTGGCGTATGAGTTTGGTCGTAGTCGTTACGATAAACACGACCAGGTGCCACAATGCGAAGTGGTGGTTGGACTTTTTCCATCGTACGGATTTGCACGCCAGAAGTTTGGGTGCGTAATAGACGGTTTGCATCAAACCAGAAAGTATCGTGATCAGCACGTGCTGGGTGGTGTGCAGGAATGTTTAACGCATCAAAATTATAGTAATCACTTTCTACTTCAGGGCCGTTCGCCACGGTAAAACCTAATTCAGAGAAGAACTTGACCACACGCTCAATCGTAATGGAAACAGGGTGTAAACCGCCTAACTCGGTTTTACGACCAGGTAAAGAAACATCAATGCTTTCGTTCGCTAATTTTGTGTTTAACTCTGCCGTTTCTAACGCTGCTTTTTTCGCATTTAACGCATTTTGTGCAATTTGTTTTGCATCATTGATTTTTTGCCCTACCGCAGGACGCTCTTCTGCAGGCACATCACGCAAGCCTTGCATTAACGATGTGAAATGTCCTTTTTTGCCAAAATATTCTACTTTTAATGCTTCAAGTGCAGCCACATCTGAAGCTGTATTCACCGCTTCAACTGCTTGTGCTACCAAACTTTCTAAGTTTTGCATTCTATCCTCTAAAATTGCTGATGAAAAATTGTAGAGATAATAATACTTTGCAGGCGGAATGTAAACGTGAAGATAAGTTCAGGCAAAAAATTTTCCTTTTAAATCAAGGGTTCTTTGCGTTTAAGCGAACCTTCAAGCGGCCAGCTTTTTAACAAAATTTGTAAATGCTAAAAGAAAAAAGTCGATAGAGTTAAATACTCTACCGACTCTATTGTTATTGTTGAACATAAGGATAATACGGCTTACCCCAAGTAGGCTCATCATCATTACGCAACATAATTTTTACCATCGCAGGCACAAATAAGGAAAGCAATGCACAGGCATCTTCCAATTGCTTGCGGTTCGCACTGCTATCATAAGTTGAACCTCCATGGATAAGCTGATTTCTGAGCGTATATAAATGCCCAAAGACAACTTCTAACACCTCTGCTGTTTCTTGCTCTTCAAATGCAAAATTCGCTTTTTTCTTTGCAGCCGCAAACATTGTTTTCCACTCTTTGCCTGCTAGCAAGCCATTATGTGCATCCCAAAATGGCTGAAATGTGTAAGGCGTATCCAACAATGTTCTTACTGCACCGGGAAATTCATCCCAAATAATCCCATAAAGCAAACGTTCGGTATCCAATTCACAAAGGCGTGTAATAAACTGGTGAAACACCTTACGCTCAACCTCTTCTTTGTTTAACTCATCAGCATACGCTGCATTAAAGGCAATCCAAAGGGCGATAAATTTGAAATCCAAATTTTCTTCTTCATTCGCTTTTTTCAGCCAACTTAACGTACGGTGCATTTTTAAGCGAAAGTTATCATTAAAATCAGCACGATTTTCTTTGTAATAAACGGTCAGATTTTCGAGTTGTTCTGTTAGTGACATAGTAGATCCCAATATAACCAAATACAGTCATTATGTTATAGACTGGAAAAATTGTAAATTACAAAAGAAAATAAACTATAGTTATCAACTAATCAAATAAACTTATCAGAAATGCCTCAAAATCTTAGAGACTGCTTCAGATAATTTATCATTCACTTTATTTAGATAATCTTCATCAAACTCAAACCCTTCAACTTCAATATCATCAATATTGATATTCGGGCGTTTAACTTGAGAAACCTTACCAAACATGTGATTAATGACATTGGTAAAATTCGTCATTAGTTTTTCCAATGTTTTCAAATGTTTTTCTTCTGTTTTTGTATTAAATGATTTCGCAACGATCTCAAGTTGGTCATAAACTTTATGTTGACCCCGTTTAAAATTTGCTTCATTTAAATCAAAAGCAATATTATCTAAGGCTTCCGCAATGGTTTTTCTTTGTTTAATATCTTTCTTAATCGCAAATTGATAATCACGCTCTACTTCATAAAGTTTACGCAAAATTTCATCTTGTTTATTTGAGGATTTATTCATTGAATTTAAAAATTCAAAAATATCCTTTTTACCTTTTTCTTTATAATAAAGTAATCCCTTACCTTCTAAAGAATCATAAGCTGAAATACCAATATATGCTATTTTCTCTCGATCTAATACTTGACTAAACTCTTTAATAATTTTAACTATATCAGCTTCAGGTTTTACATCAGCTTTATTTAGCACGAAATAAACTGGTTTCTTGCTTTTTCCAAGCACATTTTTCAAAAATTGAATATCTGTGCGTGGAAGCGTGCCATTTACATCGGCCCCCACTAACCAAATTAAAGCCTCAGCATTTGCTACAAATTCTTTTGCCACTGCCATATCTTCTGCTGTGTGAGAACCCGTCGGATTATATCCAGGTGTATCCACAAAACAAATGTGTTCATAGGTTAATTCTGTTGTTAAAAACATATAAGGCATAATGCTTTTTAATGGGAAATTAAATGAACGCATAAATTGGTGGCTTAATTTTTGCGTTAAATCAGGATCAATTTTTAATAAATCAACCGCAGCCCCATTATTATTAATGCCAATTAAGCTATTTTTAACCTCTGTTTGATTTTTATTTTTTTGATTAACCACATAAGTCGGAATTGCCGTTGTCGGCTCGATGGAGCGAGGAAGTTTTAAGTCAGGATTCTTAAAAAAGCTACTAATAAACTCTGATTTCCCAGCACTAAATCCACCACCTACAGCAATAGCTCGAGCTGAATAGAATGACGGCAAACCACTTATCATTGCTAACTCTTTTTCGATTTCTTGCAATTTGAGCAATGCACCTGCTTCATTTTGCAAAGAAGATTCTTCTGACGCAAAAGGTAAAAATTCATTATTAAAGATTTGACGAAAACTATTTAAATGCTCATTTTCATTTTTAGCGGAAATTAATGCACCAACTAAGTTTTCACGTAATTTTGTAACCGTTCTTTCTTTCTTAACATTTTCTAATAATGTTTTATGTTTTTGAGTCAGATCGTTATGCTCGGTAGATAGATCCGCGAAGTTTTCTTCCACTTCTCGTAGCGCATTTTTCTTTTTACTTAAATCTGCCTGAAGATCATCAATTTCTTCACCTAACTCTTCAATTTCATCTTCTTTACGCTTTAAATTGCGTTTTACACTTGCTAAAGTTTCGGTTTGTTGAGCTAAGTTATTTTCAACATTTTCTTTTTCAGCCTCAAGAGCGGTGATATTTTCTTCTACTTTTACAAGTTGTTCTGTAAGGGTATTCACAACATTACCCTTACCAAATAAATACTCCAGACGAGATGTTTGCTCAATATTTTCAGTAATCGTTTTTAATTCATTACGCATTTGGCACCTCTTTTTGCAATACAGCTAAATCTTTTTGCATTCGTTTATAACGAGCAATAGACTCTTCTTTATTTTCAAGTTCATGAATAAGTTTAGCAATATCTTTAGATAATTTATCTAAAATCAATTTAGAAACCTCTTGTTTATTAAGCGTATTAATTGTATTTTCAATAAAATTTATAATATCTTGACGAATATTTGGTTTAAATTTTTCAAACATATAATCTTCCGCTTCACTAGCAAAAGAGCGTGCACTACTGTCTTTTAATGTCCCTGTTTTTTTCAAACTTTCCGGCATAGTATCCCGAACACTAAAATCTGCTCTTGGCATATTAGAGAATACATTTTGAATGGTGCTATTAATTTGTTTACGATCCAAACGTTCCGTATGTTGATGTTCCGAATGAATTTGTCGCATACCGGCAAAAATGGTACGCACTAAATCATCTTCCCATTCTTTGCGAAATTCATCATTACGTGTCGATAGTTTATTAGCAATCGTATCGCGGATTTCTCGAATAAATTTATTGACTTGTCCAGCATTAATCACATCTTCTTGTATTGTTCTTGTTCGATTAAAATATCGTTTCTCACGTTTACCGCCAAATAGTGATTTTATGCCTCCCCATAAGGCACTGTCATCCCACTCCCAGTCTTCATAAGTTTCTGTTCGCTCTTTTTCTTCAACTTTATTATGCTTATTAAAATCTTTTGTTTCACGATCTAAAATTGCGATTAAACTATTTTGCAAACTAGAAAAATCACGGATTGCACGACGATATTCCGTATTGATCATATCTTCACTATCATCACGTTGCTCTTCAAATTCTTTTAATTTCTGACGTTCAGAATTAATATCCTTACTTTCAATATCATCAATACGGTTTTCGATATAGCTAGCAATGAAATCAACAAATTCTTTATAGGCATTAATTTTGCTAGAAATTAATGATTGACGTTTTTCTGATTGAATTTGCTCTTTGCGAGCCTGAACATCAACAAGAATTTGTTTAATACGTTTGATATTACTTAATTCTTCTAATGCCATTTTTGATGTTGTGTCATCACTAAAAAAATCACGATAATGTTTCTTAAATTGCAACCAAACGTGTTGCGTGTTTTCATCCCATTGTGATTGCTGAGTAAAGTTTTGTAACATTATGTAAGCGACACTGGATGTACAAATCACACTATGTTTTTTATATAACTCAATGACTTTTTTCATCATTTCATCTTGATTATCTGAAAAAACACTTTGCGCTTGAGCATTTAACGTATCAGTGACTTTAGCTATCACTTTTCTTGGATCGGTTTCTTCCCCTTTTGCACTGCCAAATAACTGATTATCCGATTGACTAGCAATGATATAAACTTCCTGAATACCGTCTTTAGTGGTAACACGCCCCATTAATTCCATATCTTCAGAACTTAAAAATTGTCCTGAAGGCGAAACAACTAATACAACATCACATTGCGATAAAAATGAATTGGTTCGTTCTTCACGAGACTGAACTGGATCGTTTACCCCCGGAGTATCGACAATTTCTAAGCCTTTTAAGCCTTCTTCAGGAATATAAAGTTTTACCGATTTAGTGAACGGCATATATTGACCGTTTGAACCTACATAATCTTTTAATTTTCCCATTAAATCTTCTGTGCTTTGAGCATTAATTTCAGAATGTGCTTTTAGTTCTGAAAGTTTTACTTTGGCTTGTTTAATGCGTTGGTGCTGATCATATGCAGAAGATAATTCGATTGATTTTTCTACTTCACTACGTGCGTACTCTTCAGCTAACTGTTTTATTTCACTCTCCGCCATAATTTCAGATTGACGGCGTTCTTTTTTTAACAACTCATTTTCTTGTGTTAATTCAGCAAGACGAGCTTTTTTTGCTGTTTCAAAATTTTGCTCATAACGACGGCTATTTTCTGCGATTTGGTCTAAATCGGCTTGATCATAAAATTCCACTTCTGCACGTACATTTTCGCTGTATTCCATACGAGTAAGTGCTGCTGTCATTGGCGTTGCTGCCTTAGGAAGAATATCTTTCCCATTAAAGATTAAAGCATTTAATAATGAGCTTTTCCCTGCTTTCACACGCCCAATAATTCCCACACGTAATAAACGATCAACATTATTTACTTCATCGAGGGCAGCCTGTAGGTTTTTGGTATCTCCAATACCATTTGCTTCTTTTGCATTTTGAATAGTTACTTCTTTATCTAAATCTTTAGATTGTAGAAAAGTAAAAATTTTGTCGTTAAATTCAATAAGTTGATTAGAAATATTTTGAGTCATAAATACTTACCTTTGGTTACAATAATCTATTTTTTGACCGCTCTTTTTACAAGCGGTCTCATAAAAAACATCATACTAAGCAAAAAGCACTGGTTTAGCTAAATCTGATAATTGTTGCTTCACTGTTTCAAGCTGTGTAACGCGAACGTTAATTTCTTCTGCTTTCGCTTCTTTTTCCGCAACTGCTTGGCTCACTTCTGCTTGTTTTTGTGAAAGTTCTACTTCAAATTGTTCGGCAACTTGTTGAATTAGTTGAGCAACATTTTGCTTAAAGAGCGGTGGTAGTTCTTGACGAATTTTGCCTTTAATTTGTGGGATAATTTCCATCAATAATTGGCGTTCCACTGCAGAACGCTGCTCTTGTTGCTGACGACGTAGTTGTTCTTCTTTTGAATCTTGAGTAAAGAAACCTAAGATCTCTGGTAAGAAGATAAGGGCAACTTCCACTACAGGTGAGACGATTGACGTAGTAATTCCAATAATAGAAGCGATGGTACGATAAACATTGTTCGGGGCATTTTTACTCAATACTCCAGCATTTTCAGCTAAAACTTTTAAGCCTGACTGAGCACCTTGTAGTAATCGCTCTGAATTTTGGGCAATACGATCAATAAATGAATTATCAATTTGGAAATTTTGTGGAGCAGTAATAAAGCTATTTTGCAATTCAAATCGAAAACCTGAAATTACGTCGCTACTAATATCTTGCATTCTTGATTTAACTTCAGTTAATAAATTACTTTGCACACAATCAGCAAGTAAACGCTGAAATTCAGTCTGATTGTTAAGTGCAAGTGAAATAAGGTTTTCACGCTGCATCATTATTGACTGCCCTATACTATCTGCGATGCTATCAATCCCATTATTCGAATATCGACTTTCTACGTCTTCAATCGCTTTTTCTTTTTTAGCTTGTAATTTTGCAATACCATCTTGTAATGCCTGTATGGCTGTTTCACTTTCTTCCTTACTTGTCATTAATGTTGCGATAGTTAATCGTAAACTTTCTTCATTACGGAAATAATTATCTTGTAAATCATCAATAAATAATGATTTAAATAATTCTTCAGGCTGAATGGCAGTTAAAATTTGTTTAAGATTTGCACCGCCATTATCATCTAATAAAATAACATCTTGATTAAAACGATATTGCGTTTTTAATTGTGTTTGCATCGCTTGTTGCACTTGTTTTACATCTGAGGGAGAGCGTAAATTCGTTTTACTCAAGCAGAATGCAAAACCTTTACCAAATAAGCGTAAATTTTTAATTTCTTGGTGCATTGTGCGTGTGATTGTGCCGTCTTCAATGCTAGTTAAGAAAATAAAATAGGTACCACGATTAAGATATTCCAAAATCGCCTGACGGTGGTTTTCAATTGGTGCATCAAATCCAGGCATATCTACTAATACAAGCGGTTGAATTTCGGCAAGATTTTGATTATTTAAGAAAAGGCGAAGAAATTTAAAGTTCTGAGCATTATCTTTAATTTCACCTAATTGGGAAATTTCATAACGAATAATATTTCCATCGGCTTGTACTGCCTCAATGTAGTCTGTTGGGCTATAACGTAACTCTGTTGCTAAAGCCGTTTCAGGTGTAATTGCAGTTGGAAGTAAATCACTACCTAAAAAAGAGTTGATCAGCGTACTCTTACCTGCACTAAATCCACCAACAACTGGCACGATAAGCTCCGCTTGTTCAATACGTTGAGCCAAGCCCGTTAGACCGTTATCAGCAATATCAACAGAACCAACTTTTTCTTTAACTTGATCCAAATAACTTAAAAATTGCTCTTGGGTTGCAATAAGTTTTTGATTACTCATTTTATTTTCCTATTTTATCTTTTTGATAATATTGAATTAGTTAAATATTGTTTTAACTTTTCTTCCATTTTCAGTTGCACCTCAACCGGACTAATCACAGTCAAATGCGGAATCCAATACTGAACCACTGGCACTATATCCAGCTCGTTCACGTTTTTGCAGGAAAGTAATAATTCACCGTCGTCTAATTTATGCACCAGTTTTTGGTTAGGCAGCAAATTTCGACGTAAGAAATAATGGCTGACGGTGCTTTCTACTTTAATAATAATTTCTGCGAGTTGATTTCCGTAGTAGAGGCTATCGCTTTGGCGGATTTCGTTTTGTAAATTTTCATTCGGAATGAACCGCTCTTTTAATACAAGAAGATCGTGAATTTGGGTAAAACAGAAAGTTTTTTGTTTATTATTTTCTGTGCCGATTAAATACCAAATACCGTTTTTATTTAATAAACTATAAGGCGAGATTTGATAATATTTGGTTTCTTGTGTACTGTTTTTAGTATATTTAAAGCTAATGTTTAAATTTTCTTTAATAGCATTATTTAGTGCGTCAAATTCTTTTTCTTTGCCACTAATATCTTCATATTGAAAGCCTTTAACTTGCACGCTTTGGGTGAGTTTTTCTTGGTAAAACTCGCGATCTATTTTGGGGAATAAATCGGCAATGCTTGCGAATAAGGCGAAGCGGTTAATATCTTCTTCGGTCAGGAAACCGGATTTTTGTTGATTTATTTTGTAAAAACGACCGCCCTTTTCTTCCCATTCAAGGAAATTGAGGCGTTCGTTAATATCGCGTTGGAGGGTACGGATCGATAAGCCAAATTCATCGGCAAGCAAAGTTATATCAAGGCGTTCACCTTGATTTAAGCGGGCTAAAATTTGACTTAGGCGTTGTGCCAGTTGTTGACTTCTTTTCATTTGGGTTCGTTGTTGGTTGTCAATGGCGATAAATTAACACATTTTTTTCAAAAAAATACGTCAGGTTTTGTCGTTGGTAATTTTTATTTTTAATAATTGTTTAAGTTCGATGATTTCTTGCTCGAGTGATTGCATTTTGTTTAATAATACTGCTTCTTCATCTTTCTCTTCTTTAACGCGAATTTCCCCTACGCAGTCCACAATAACACCAATGGCAATATTTAAGATAATGTAACTAGCAATCAATAGGAAGCTCACAAAAATAATCCAAGCGTGAGGGTGAACCTCCATTACAGGGCGAACAATGCCCATTGACCAGCTTTCAAACGTCATTATTTGAAAGAGTGTGTAGAAACTATCGCCAATGGAGCCGAACCAATGTGGAAAGTCTTTGCCATAAAGATAGGTGACAATAATGGCATATACGTAATACAGGTTGAGCAATAAAATGCAAATTCCTAGCATGGAAGGTAGAGTTTTAAATAAGGCTTGAGACACCATTCGCATTTTGGGAATGATGGAAATAAGGCGAAGTACTTCCACAATGCGAAAAGCACGAAAAACGAAAAAGATTTCACTTTCTAAAATAAGAGAGCTGGAAACAATGATGATAAAGTCAAAAATATTCCACCCACTTTTAAAGAAAGCGAAGCGATAGGTATATATTCGCAGTACAAGCTCGAATAAAAAGAGATAGGAAAAAATTTTATCATAGAAGATTAAGCTGGAGTGATAATGACTTTCCGTCGGAAGCGAGAGATCGATGCCAATAATAATAGAATTTAGCACAATGCTGGTTAACACAAATTTATAGAAATAATGGCTTTTAACGATTTTCTCGATCATTTTCCTCATCATACGCATTCTTTCCATCTATTTAATCAGAAAAACGTTTGCATTATACTTTAAAAGTATAGTGCAAGTATAGTCAGCCCTTTATGATAAAAACTGAATTTTTATAATTTCTCCATTGTGATTTTTGGGGGAATCCTTGTGTCAGAGAAACGACAACAATTAATTTATACCATTGGGCAATCCATTGCGAAATATCGCCAAGCCGCAGGGTTAACACAAGCACAGCTGGCTGAAATTTTAGGCATTGGTAATGATGCAGTTTCTCGTATGGAACGAGGCACAACAATTCCGACCATCGCTCGCTTGTTAGAACTCGCGGATATTTTTCATTGTGAAATTGCTGATCTCGTTACTGATGCCAGCCATCGCCCAACTGATCAAGCTCGCCAATTAGAACGAATGCTTGCAAACCTTGATGATAATGAACGTTTTGAGCTGTTGAACCTTATTGAACGTATGCTGAAGTGGAAACATATGCACCATTTATAACGTGCCTCTCCCATCATGGAAGTAATCTCTCGGCTTCTACATTCCTATTGATAACACTATTCCCAATTTTTTCCACTATTTTTGGCAAATCAATCATATGCGTGTATGATACGGCTACGCTTTGATAATAAAGGAATTGATACAATGAACAAACAACAAGTTTTAGACGCTTTTCATTTTCGTGCAGCGTGCCGTGCTTACGATCCTACACGCAAAATTAGCCGTGAAGATATGGATTATATTTTAGAACTCGGTCGCCTTTCACCAAGTTCGGTAGGTTCTGAACCGTGGAAATTTTTGGTACTACAAAATGTGACAATTCGAGAGAAAATTGCACCTGTTTCATGGGGTATTAAACACCCAATGAATGAAATGAGCCATTTGGTGGTGATTTTGGCGAAGAAAAATGCCCGTTTTGATAGCGAGTTTTTCCGCACTTCGCTAGAAAAACGTGGCTTAACACCTGAGCAGATGAGTGCGACCATTGCTCGTTATAAAACTTTCCAAACTGATGATATTCAAATCTTAGAAAGTGAGCGTACTTTATTTGATTGGTGTAGTAAACAGACCTATATTGCATTGGGTAATATGATGACAGGGGCAGCACTGATTGGCATTGATTCCTGTCCAATTGAAGGATTTAGTTACTCTGAAGTGAATCGTATTCTAGCCGAAGAAGGCTTGTTCGATCCGAATGAATGGGGTGTTTCTTGTATGGTTACTTTTGGTTATCGTGCCAAAGAGATTAAGAAGAAATATCGCAAGCCTACTGAAGAAGTGATTGAGTGGATTGAGTAAGTAAATTGTACAGAAAAGCGGTCAAAAATGACCGCTTTTTTACTTATTTATTTTACCAACTTCAAATGTGTTGGTTTTTTCTTCACGATTTTTTTCGGTTTCTCTTCTTCCGATTTTTTAGCAGTACGAGCAAGATAACTTTCTTCGCTGTAATACTCTTCCTCTTGGAACATTGTGCCGTCGCCTGTTTCTTGAGCATAAAGTGCTTCGGCTGCACCAAATGGAACGTACAAATCGCGAATCATTCCTTGAAATCTCGCACTAAATGAAATGCCTTCATCATCTACCACATAATTACCAATGGAACGTGGCGAAATGTTTAAGATGATTTTTCCATCGCGGATAAACTCAATCGGTACATCCACATCAGGATAATCGCAATTAACCAACAAATAAGGAGTGTTGTTGTTATCGCAAATCCAACTGTAATAAGCGTAATAAATATAAGGGCGTAATGGTTTCATTAATCTTTATCATCCATTAAATGTTTAGGGGCTGCACCGCCTACAGATTGCATAAAACTATCGCGTTTAAATACGCGGTTCATATAGTTTTTCACAGGTTTTGCCGCAGGACCAGTAAATTCTACGCCTAAGTTAACCATACGCCAGAGTAATGGGGCAATATAACAATCAGCTAAACCAAACTCTTCGCTCATAAAATAAGGCATCGCATCAAAAACAGGGGCTAATGCTAAAATCTCTTCACGAAGTTGAGCTAATGCTTTTTTACCTTGGGCTGAAGCGGGATCTTTATTTACGATATCAATTAAAGAATACCAATCTTGTTCAATACGGAACATGGTTAAACGGCATTTTGCACGTAAAACGGGATAAACAGGTAAAAGTGGCGGATGAGGAAAACGCTCATCAAGATATTCCATAATGATGCGAGAATTGAATAATACTAAATCGCGATCAACCAATGTCGGCACGCTACCGTATGGGTTTACTTCCATTAAATCTTCCGAAATAGCATCTGGCGTGATATTTTCAATTTCATAAGGTACGGCTTTTTCTGCTAATACGATGCGAACTTGGTGGCTATAAATATCACTTTTTTCTGAAAATAAGGTGGTTACCGAACGTTTATTTGCACTACTCGTCATTTATCTTTCTCCAATAATTCAAGCTCATTAAATCTGCTAAAAATAGTAGCGTATTGTAGCATAACAACTTGATAAAATCACAGGTTTTATTTTTTGTACTTTTGGGGAAAGAACGATAAAATCTCACCGCTTGAAAAAGCAAAGCAACCGTTTGCTTTTTGTGGTATCCTACGAAAACTTTTAATTCAAATAGAGAAAAAATATGACTAATAAAGCTGAAATTGCTATTGTTATGGGCTCTAAAAGTGATTGGGCAACGATGAGCGAAGCAACCCAAATTTTAGACCAATTTTCGTTACCTTATCACGTTGAAGTGGTTTCTGCTCATCGTACGCCAGATAAACTGTTCACTTTTGCGGAAAATGCAGAAAAAAATGGCTATAGAGTGATTATTGCAGGTGCTGGCGGTGCGGCTCATTTACCAGGGATGATTGCAGCGAAAACGATTGTACCTGTGCTTGGTGTACCAGTAAAAAGTTCTACGCTAAGTGGGGTTGATAGCCTCTACTCTATCGTGCAAATGCCAAAAGGCATTCCCGTTGGTACACTAGCGATTGGCCCTGCAGGTGCTGCTAATGCGGGTTTATTAGCTGCTCAAATTTTAGCTGCATTTAATCCTGAACTTGCTCAAAAACTCCACGCTTTTCGCCAAGCTCAAACTGAGCTCGTGCTAAATAATCCTGATCCTCGAGCGGAATAAATATGGCAAAACGATTACTCATTTTACACACGGGCGGTACGATTTCAATGAAAGAGGGCGAAAATGGTAAAGTATCGCCTTCAGCTCGTAATCCATTGTTAGATGCGTTAGAACGCCTTAATCATCCTGCCGAATTACATCAAGAATCTGTTTTTAACGTGCCTTCTCCACACATCACGCTCGATCACTGGCTTGTACTAAAATATCGTATTGAAAAAGCAGCCAATGAAGAACATTTCGATGGCATCGTGATTACTCACGGTACAGACACGCTTGAAGAAACCGCCTATTTCCTTGATTTAGCCCTCAATATCAACGTGCCTATTGCTATTACTGGAGCAATGCGCTCAAGCAATGAACTCGGTTCAGACGGGTTAATTAACTTGCAAAGTGCTATTTTAGTGGCATTAAGCGAGGATTCGAAAGGCAAAGGCGTATTGGTGGTCATGAATGATGAAGTCCATCACGCAAAATTTGTGACCAAAACGCACACCACTAATGTGGCAACGTTCCAAACACCTACTTTTGGACCTTGCGGATTGATTACTAAAAACAACGTAATCTATTTCCAAAAATTAACCGCTTACGAAAGTTTCCCAGTGCAAAAAATTACCAAAAATAATATTCAATTAGTTAAAGCCTATGCGGGAATGGATAGCTTTTTGCTCGAGCAGCTTGCCCATCACGGCTGCGATGGTGTGGTAATTGAAGCTTTAGGCGCGGGCAATCTTCCGCCAACTTCACTTAAAGGCTTGCACGCATTACTTGAAGCGAATATTCCTGTGGTGCTCGTATCACGAGCTTTCCACGGTGTAATTCAAGATGTATACGACTATCTTGGTGGAGGTAAAGAACTCAAGCAACAAGGGGTGATCTTTACTACAGGTTTAAGCGGACAAAAAGCACGCATTAAATTGTTGGTTTTACTCAACCAACAACGCGAAAAACCACTTTCTCACTATTTTTAACTCTGATTTAGGTTCACGATTATGAAAAAAACGATGCAAACTCAAAGCACAATCTACCCTCCTATTTATGTGCTTGGCAACGGACAATTAGGCAGAATGCTACGTTATGCGGGGGCACCACTGGATATTGATGTTATCCCTCTCGCCTTTGATGCACCTGTCTTTGAACTGGCAGAAAACGGCATTATTACCGCAGAAATCGAACGTTGGACAGATACACCGCTAACGCAGCTGCTTAGCAATCACAAAAACTTCGTGAACCTCAATGTGTTTGGGCGATTAGCCGATCGTTTCACGCAAAAATCATTACTTGATCAGCTTCATCTTTCTACTTCGCCTTGGCAATTACTAGAAAGCCCTAATCAATGGGAGCAAGTTTTCCAAAATATTGGTGAAAAAGTCGTGGTTAAACGCCGTACTGGTGGCTACGACGGACGAGGGCAATGGATTGTCACCAAAGAAAATATCGAACAAATCACACCAGATCTGTTTGGTGAAGTGATTGCGGAGAAATTTATTCCGTTCGATGGCGAGATTTCGATTGTTGGAGCAAGATTTAGAGATGGTTCAACCCGTTTCTACCCTATTACTCATAACCTACAACAAAATAGTATTTTGCGTTACAGCGTGTCAGATGTTACGCTGCCTAAACAAGTGATTTTCCAACAACAAGCCGAACAAATGCTAGGCAGCATTATGCAAGAACTAGAATATGTCGGTGTAATGGCAATGGAATGTTTTGTAGTAGGTGATAAATTGCTCATCAACGAACTTGCTCCACGCGTTCATAATAGTGGACATTGGACGCAACTAGGCTGTTCAATTTCTCAATTCGAATTGCATTTAAGAGCGCTATTAGATCTCCCAACGCCAGAATTCGAAACCACTGCACCAAGTGTAATGGTAAATCTTATCGGCATTGAACATAATAATGAATGGCTAAATTTACCGTTCTCACAACTGCATTGGTATGGCAAAGAGGTTCGTGCGGGTCGCAAAGTGGGGCATATTAATCTCACCCATCCAGATAAAGCAGAGTTGATTAAATTACTCGAACAACTCCGCCCTGCTCTTACCGAAGATTTTAATTCTGGATTGGATTGGGTAGTTGAAAAATTGAGAGTATAAAGAAAGAGCAGGCAAATGCCTGCTTTTTATTACTGCTTATGCGGCAACTTCTTCCAAGTGACTTCATTGCGTAAATAAACAGGTTCAATTTCATCTACTGATTTCACGTTGCCTTTCTCAATTTCTTGTTCGGCTAAAGCAAGCATATATTTTGCTGAAGGCAAAGTAATTTCACTGATTACAAGCGGTAGATTCTGCTCGGCAAATTGCGGATAAGCAACCCAACCTGTGCCCACCACGGTAATCTTTTCGTCATCTAATTGAAACTGCTCTAACGCACGTTCTGGCGAGCAAACTTGCTCTTTTACTTTCTCCAGCCAACCGTTTTCGGTACGAATTAATTGCGCAAAATAGACCTCGTTCATTCTGGCATCAATTAAGGCAATCACTTCTGTTGCACCTAGCTCTTGATAAGCCTGCTCTGCCATTGTGGTCAGATTTGAAATCGGCACAACATCAAGTTCTGCACCCAGTGCCAGACCTTGAGCTACCCCCACTCCTACACGTACGCCTGTAAAACTGCCAGGGCCTCGACCGAAGACTAAATAATCCAACTCTTTGATAGAAAGATGAGCATTTTTTAATAAACCATCTACCATCGGTAAAATGCGTTGCGTGTGTGTTCTTGGGCTAAGTTCATCTTCAAAAGTGATATTGCCTTGATGCAACAAAGCCACTGAACAAGCTTCAGTGGCAGTATCTAAGGCGAGAAGGGTATGATTCATTCTAAACTCTCTAATTTGTACGTAGGGGCGGGGTTTATCCCTGCCCTTATAAAATGAAAATAGGACGGGGATAAACTCCGTCCCTACGATTTAATGCTTTAAAGATTATTTTTGATGTTTACGACGACGCTCTTCAACCGCTTCTGCTAAAGCGAATAGTGCTTTTTCGCTATCTTCCCAGCCTATGCAACCGTCGGTGATGCTTTGTCCGTAAACTAAATCTTCAAGCGTTTGACCTGATTTCAGATCTTGGCGACCTTCCACTAAGTGGCTTTCGATCATCACGCCAGAAATTAAATCCGAACCGCCAGCAATTTGTTTGCAAACATCTTCACACACATCCATTTGGCACTTGAACTGCTTACTGCTGTTCGCGTGGCTGAAATCCACCATTACGTGTGGACGATGACCTGATTTTTCGATCTCTGCACACACTGCCGCAACTGATTCTGCATCATAATTTGTACCTTTCTCCCCGCCACGTAAAATGATATGGCAATCCTGATTGCCTTCAGTCGAGACGATTGCTGAATGGCCAAATTTGGTTACCGACAAGAAATGGTGCGGTGATTCTGCTGAAGCAATTGCATCTAATGCAATTTTTACGCTGCCATTGGTACCATTTTTGAAACCTACTGCACAAGATAAACCAGAGGCTAATTCACGGTGTACTTGTGATTCTGTCGTACGAGCACCAATTGCCCCCCAACTCATAAAGTCTGCCATATATTGTGGCGTGATCATATCCAAAAATTCACCCGCTGCTGGCACGCCTAAATCATTAATATCTGAAAGTACTTTACGACCTAAACGCAAACCATCGTTTAATGCGTAAGTTTCGTTCAAATATGGATCATTGATTAAGCCTTTCCAGCCCACAGTAGTGCGTGGTTTTTCGAAATACACACGCATCACCACTTCAAGATTTTGATTAATTTTTGGATTTGCACGCATTGTTTTAATTCGATCAGCATATTCAAGTGCAGCTTTGGGGTCGTGGATCGAGCAAGGCCCAATCACCACTAATAAGCGATCATCTGCACCGTGAATAATTCTGTGAATTGCTTGGCGTGTTTTTTCCACTGTTTCTGCTGCAAAATCGCTTGCAGGAAAACGCTCTAATAAAGCAATCGGTGGTAAAAGTTGTTCAATATTTTTAATACGAAGGTCATCATTTTTGTAAGACATTGTGTTCTCTCTTGTTGTATTATGAGTAAGTGGCTATAAAGGTAGTGTAATCAAATTAAAATGTCAAACACTTTGTACTATTATAGTAGTACAAAATTACTTTGATTAGTAAAATTTATACAAGTGGCATAAATAAGCGGTGATTCTAACAAGATTTTTTGCAAAATACTCAGCAAAAATCGCCGCTTGTTTCTACCAACGTTACATAATTTCACGCTTACCGCGTTTATCTGGTGAAGACAAAATCCCCTCGCGTTCCATCTGGTCTAAAATACGTGCTGCACGGTTAAAACCTAAACGAAGATGACGTTGCAAACCACTAGCCGAAGTAATGCCTGTTTCTTGTACAAAAGCAACTACCTCATCAAAACGCTCATCTAAATCGCCACTACCGCCCGTCTCTCCTACCTCTTCATCGGCAGGCGACTCCAAAATACTCTCAATATATTCTGGCTTGCCTCGTGCTTTCCAGTTATCCGCCACATTCACGACATCATCATCGCTCATATAAGCCCCGTGTACACGTACCAACTCTGGGCTACCTGCTTTGGAATAAAGCATATCGCCTCGACCTAGCAAATTTTCTGCACCAATGCTATCTAAAATAGTGCGAGAATCGTAAGGGCTTGCTACCGTAAACGCAATACGGCTTGGAATATTCGCTTTAATCACGCCTGTAATGACATCGGTTGATGGGCGTTGCGTTGCCAAAATTAGATGGATACCAATTGCACGTGCTTTTTGTGAAATACGCATAATGTATTCTTCCACCTCTTTGCCTGCGGTCATCATCAGATCAGCAAACTCATCCACCACCAAAACAATGTAGCTGAGTTTGCCCAACGCAGGCGGCATTTTATCCATTGAATCGCCCTCTTTCCAACTTGGATCCGCAATTGGCATTCCCATTACTTCAGCTTCATCAATTTTATTATTGTAGCCTGTAATATTACGCACATTTAAATGAGTCAGTAAAGTGTAGCGACGCTCCATCTCATCTACTGCCCAGCGCAAGGCATTTGCCGCCTTTTTCATATCGGTTACCACTGGCGTTAGCAAGTGTGGAATATCGTTATACACCGAAAGTTCAACCTGTTTCGGATCAATCATAATCAAGCGAACTTGTTCAGGTGTGAGCTTATAAAGCAAGCTCAAAATCATTGTATTGATCCCAACCGATTTACCGCCACCCGTTTGTCCTGCCACAAGCAAATGTGGTGTATCCACCATATCCATAATCACAGGTTTATTCGCCAAATCTTTCCCCAAAATCATCGGCAATTTGGCTTCGGTATAACGGAATTCATCGCTTGCGATCAAATCTCGCAACCACACAATTTCACGATGTGGATTCGGTACTTCAATGCCCATATAAGGCTTACCTGGCACCACATCGGTAATACGAATGGTAGACATCATTTCACGAGCTAAATCACTCGCTAAAGAGGTGATTTTTGCCGCTTTTACCCCCACTGCGGGTTTAATTTCGTAACGGGTTACCACAGGCCCCACTAATACATCTTCAACCGTTGCTTTTACGCCATAGTTTGCCAATGCAGTTTCAATGCGGCGAGATGTCGCAATAATTTCTCCTTCTGTCATTTGCTGACCACTTGGTTGATGCTCTTCCAATAAATCTAATGTGGGTAATGGGGTTGTTGGTTTTTCCAATTTTTTACTGCCTTGCAATAATGGATGAATTAAGGTTTCGCCATAGCCACCTCGGGGATAGTCGGGGGGGGTATTCCCTTCCACTCCCACCGTTGCTTTTAATGGCGTTGTAAATTTTGATGGCGTAGGTTCTGTGCGAATTTGCACATTAGTTGGTAAAGTCGTTTCAAAATGGCTTGAACCTTCCGTAATCTTATTAAAAGTATGCTCTAAGCCTACCGCTTTTGCTCGAGCCTCAAGTTCTGCTAAACGCTGGCGTTCCATTTCCGCAAACTCACGTTCACGAATCGCATCAAAATCTTCATCTTGCTCTTCGCTTTCTTCCGTCTCCGCCATCACTTTAATCACAGGTGACGATTGCATAAAATGCGGCATTTCAGGCTCAAATGCCACTTGCTCAGCCATATCAAGTTCAGGATCTTCATTTACTAAACGCACACTAATTTGGGGTTGCACAGTCGAATTTGCGAGATTTTCTGCAAAATCCACCGCTTGTTCTACGCTCTCCGCTTGTGGTTCAATCGGATTTAAACGCACTTTGGGTAGTTCAACATTCAACCCAATCTTATTTTCGGTTTGGGCTGGCAGCACTTCCGTTTCAATCTCAGGTAAATTAATTTTCGGCAGTGGAAGCTCTGTATGAATATCGGCAGGATTAAACAAATGCATCTCCGCTGTTTCCACAACCATCGTTGGCTTCATTTCAGAAGAAGGCTCAGCGGAAACCTTTTCAATAGAAGAAGATTGATGTAGCCCACTGATATTTGGGCGTTTAAATATTGTAAGATCTGTTAACTGTTCACCTATCGAAATGACAGTGTCTACATGCTCGTCTGTTGGTTCTTCAGCTGCAAGCGGTGAGTTTTCACTACCTAATTGCAAATCATCTTCGGTTGGCTTAACTTCGGCTACAGATTTAACTTGCAAAGGTTTTTCTTCCGCTGTAGCATCTTTCGCATTTACCCAATCATAGAAATGAATTAATAATGGAATAAGGGTTTGACCTGAGCAGAAATAGAATCCAGTTACAGTCAACAACATTGCCACGAACAAACCACCGAATTGTCCGATATGCTCACTTATCAAGCCTTGACTCATCGCCCCTACAAAACCGCCCGCCAGATAATTCGGCGTGTTCGATAAAATCGTATTCGCTAAGCCTGCCAAACCAATCATCAGCATAAAAAAGCTCAAACTACGGAGCAAAAGGCCTTTCAAGGTTGCATTTGCTGCCCCTTGTGTGAGTAACATATAAGCAGAAAATCCCGTTAAACTAAACGGCAAGAGAAATGCCACTTTGCCAAAAAAAGCATAAAGCAAATCGATCATCCATGCCCCAAACACCCCCGTTTTATTTAACGGCTCACTCGTAGCGGTACTCGCTACCGACCACGCATTATCTAACGGGCTATAACTTGCCCAAGCGAGAATAAGATAAATCCCAAACAAGCCACAAAAGGCAAAAAGAAAATTAAAGGCGGTTTCTTTTCCTTTAAGTCGTCTAATCACAATGTTTCCTTTTATTTAAGCAACAAATAATTTGTCTGTTTCACTTCTTCCATTACCACATAAGTGCGAGTATCGTTCACACCTGGTAAACGCAAAAGTGTCGTACCAAGCAACTTACGATAAGCCGCCATATCGGCAACTCTCGTTTTGAGTAAATAGTCGAAGTCGCCCGAAACTAAATGGCACTCTTGGATTTCATCTAGCTGCTGCACTGCTTGGTTAAATTCCTCAAATACATCAGGCTTACCACGCACTAGCGTAATTTCCACAATAACTAAAAGCGGTGCTTCCAGCAGTTCAGGGTTCAACAAGGCACGATAGCCCATAATCACGTTCTGTTTTTCTAAACGTTTAACCCGTTCAAGACAAGGCGTTGGCGAAAGCCCTACTCTTTTAGAAAGTTCGATGTTAGAAATTTTGCCGTTGCGTTGGAGTTCGTTCAGAATTTTTAAATCAATTGCATCTAATGCACGGGGTAATTTTTTTGCTTCCATAATGTTTATCTCATTTTAATTAAATACATTCACTAATTGCTCGCCATATTCTTTTCGCCAACCGCATAATAACTCTGGCAAACGATCAAAAGATCGCCCTTTGATATGCCAACTAAATAGCTGATTTAACTGACGCTTGCTTGCCACCAGTTCAGCAGGCAGATCAAGCGGTCGAATTTCGGCAAGCTTTTGCTGCAATGCTTTTAAGCTATATTTGTAATTAGGCTCATCCACTAAACGTACAATTTTGGCAGGATGAAGCTCCGTAGGGGTATTCAAGCCTTGCTCTACTAAACGTAAGATTTTTTTGCCGTGTCTGCGAACTTCATTCGGGTGCATAAAATCTAGCAATTGCGAAGGATTTTTCGGTAATGTACGAGCAATTTCATATAAATTCGATTCTTTTACCACAAAATTCAAAGCTAAATTGCGACTTTGTGCCTCTTCCGCCCGCCATTTTGCCAGTAATTTTAACACAGCTAGCTGCTGCGGTTCTAACCGCCACGCATTTGAAATTTTGATGTAAGCTTTGTCTAAATCTTCCTCGCGTTCACGCTTCGTTAAAAAAGCGGAACACTCTTCATTCACGGCATTTTGCCAGTTTGTTTGAGCCAATTCTGTCTGCATTTTCTGATAAATCGGCAACAAATACCATACATCCGCTGCGGCATATTGCAATTGGGTTTCACTTAATGGACGGGCAAGCCAATCTGTGCGTGAAGCGCCTTTGTCGAGCTTAACATCTAAATAATGCAACACTAATTTAGCAAAGCCAACGGATGTGCCTAAATTTAAGAAAGTTGCCATTACTTGCGTATCTACCAATGGTGTAGGCAATTGGTTAAAAGCACATTCAAACACTTCCAAATCTTCACTGCAAGCGTGTAACACTTTGATGACTTTTTGATCCGCAAGCAATGCAACAAAAGGGCTGAAATCGTTAATCACCGTTGGATCAATCAAACTGACTTGCTTGCCATCAAATAGCTGAATTAACCCCAATTTCGGGTAAAACGTTCGCTCGCGGATAAATTCCGTATCCAATGCTACTGCAGATACTTGGCGGGCATTTTGACAAACTTCAGCTAATTGCTGCTCATTTTCCACCCAAAGGTAGTGAATTGATGAATTCATTTCGGCTTTTCTCGTGATTTTCTTTAAATTTAAAAATAAATATGTGAACTAGATCACATTATGCGGATAAATTGGTTGTACTTCTACAAAATTCCCGCAAAATATAAAAACAAATGGAGCAAATAAAAAATAAATTATGGAGAACGTCAATTAATGATTACTAGCAATAAAATTCAAAATATAGGTAATATTTACCGTCTAACCGAACAGTTTGAGCTCATCTCTCGTACTGATCTTGCTAAACTCTCAGGGCTTGCCCCCGCTTCAATTACCAACATTACAAAACAGTTGATTGATAAACAATTTATTCTAGAACGTAGCGTGCAAGATTGTAACTCTCGCGGCAGACCAGCAGTCGGGCTTTCTGTTTCTACTTTTTTCTGGAAACAGCTCTGCCTCACAATTTTTGCAGACCATCTTACTATTTCGCTTTGTAAATTAGATGGCTCAGTCATTCACCGCCAAGATTATACCTTTTCTTTAAGCGATTATCCTAACTTAGATGAGATTATTGCCGAAAACTTGCAAAATTTCCGTCAAAATCAACCGCTTAACGATGCCCAAATCCTTGCACTTTCCATTGCGGTTGTTGGACATATTAACGCTGAGAAAAACGCCATCGTTCAACTTGGGCAACATTTTCTGAAATGTCGCATTGTTGAGAAATTACAAGCGATCTATTCTCAACCGATTTTGCTCAATGAGCATTTCCATCTCTGGCTATTGGCGGAATCTACGCTAGGTAGTTTAATTGGCGATGATAATGTGATCTTCTTACAAGTCGATGATGCGATTCGTCTCAGCATTCTGTTGCGTGGTGCGTTATTACACGAGCAGAATATGAATGTAGATCATATGCTTATGCCTCGTTTTAGTACATTAAGTGATGAGATTTACCCTGAATTAGACAGCATCGAACGCTATCAACTCAACAATCAAGCGAGCTTACAAGCGTTAATTCAATTGATCGACAAACATCTACCCAAAAACTTTGAGATGGATGACGAGCATTTGAAAGAGGCAAAAATTAGCCATTTCTGCGAACAAGTGGAAGCAAAAAATCCAACAGCACTGGCTATTTTAGAGCATATTAGTAGCAATTTAGCCTATATGTTAATGAATTTAGTCAATATTTTCTCTACCGAAAAAATTTTGTTTGATTCTCCACTGCTACGCATTAAAGCCCCTCTCTTTGAGCAAATTACACAAAAATTGAATGAAAAAATGCTCAATCGCGATCTCAATATGCAATTAGTGACAAGCCATTTTGATAAAAACAGCACGTTGATCCCGTGTGCAATGATAAAACAGGGAATTTATGAAGGAAGTTTGATCAAGAACATAATCCCTGATTAAAAAATTCGATAGACTAAAGGGTATTCATCAGGTGGGTCTTAAGCCCACCATTTTCTATTTTATTTCTTGGTGAATTAAAAACCAGCTAACCAAAGGATACCCTATGCCCTCTTTATTTATTACAGGCACAGACACCGACGTGGGCAAAACGATTGTAACCCGTGCATTATTGCAAGTTTTGACCGCAAATAATATCGTGGCTGTACCTTATAAACCAATCGCTTGTGGGGGAGCAGAAGAATTACCCACAGAGCCAAATTTAGATGACTATGCCAGCGAAGATAATAGCGATGTTGTCACGCTTTTAAACAGCACTACAGTGCCTGTTGGCTATCGTGAAATCAACAGCTACACCTTTATTCATTCTAGCACCCCTGTTTTTGCCGCTCTTGATGCAGTTCGAAATATTCACGTGGAAAAATTGGATGTTGATCTCGCACGCTTACAAAATAGCTACCACAATATTTTAGTGGAAGGCACTTACGGCTGGCTTACTCCGATTAACAAAGATTTGAGTTTTGCTGATTGGGTACAAAAAAATAATATGCCTGTGATTTTAGTCGTCGGCATCAAGGAAGGCTGTGCCAACCACGCCTTATTAACCGCTCAAGCGATAAAAGATAGCGGCGTTCCGCTTTTAGGTTGGGTCGCAAACCGCATCAACCCTGGATTGCGGCACTACATGGAATTGATTGAAATGCTTAAGCAAAAAATCCACGCTCCTCTTCTCGGACAAATTCCATATATCGGACACCCTGAGCAAAAAGATCTGGTGCAATACATTCAACATCCAGAACCGTTGTTGGAGTTTTTCAAAGCATAAAAGAAAAAGAGCGTTTTAAATGAACTACACCCCAAAGTAAGGCTAAATTTCTCACTGATTAAAGATTAGATCAAGCTAAACGCTCTTTTTACTTTCCTTAATGATAGGTCTTCATAAATTTGTGATACGCTTTCAAAAAGGCTTCAAAATCATCTAGCCCGCAAAAGGCAATGCTTTCTTCGTTATAGAAATTAAAGCCCTCTTCCATCAGAGATTCATCAAAATCATCTTCTAAATTATTCGCCTTCACCATCACTTCATCGTTAGTGAAATAGAGGCTATATTCCTTACCTTCAAACACAAATTCATACTGGTTTGGATAAACCGCTCTGCAACGTTCAATTTCAGTTAAAATAGCATCTAAGGCTTTATGATCGCCTGCGATTTCATTGTTTAGCCAACGGGCAAATGCTTCGTGATCCATTGAGCAACGGGCAATCACACCGTGCATCGTATGGGTAAATTGATATTCCATCTTTCCTCCGTTTAAAATTGGCTTATTATACGCTGCTTATCTCCTTCAAGCGGTTGTTTTTACTGAAAAATTTGCGACCATATTTGCCCAACAAAATTCCGCTCTGCTTCAAATTCACTCATCGGTACGCAACTTGGTTGGCGTAATAAATTCAAGTGATGAATACGGTTTCGCATTGCCGTGTAACAATGTTTGAGCTGTTCACCTGCTGGTTCAGTTAAAATGCCGTACGCCATTGCCGTGTCGAAAATGCGGACATTATCCGACCAAACCGCCATTTCTGGCGAGGTTTCTGCATTTGCTAACACCAAATATTGGGCGATAAATTCAATATCAGTAATGCCACCTTTGTCGGTTTTTAAGTTAAATTCGACCGCTTGCGGTTGGGTTAAATGCTGATACATTTTGGCTCTCATTCCTGTAATTTCTGCTTTTAGCGTCACCGCATCACGTTTTTTTGCTAAAGTTGATTGACGAATTTGATCAAATTCGGCTTTTAGACTTTTTGTACCATACACGCATCTTGCTCGTACAAGTGCTTGGCTTTCCCAAGTCCACGCCTCGTTTTTCTGGTAGAACTCGTAGGCATTGAAAGTGCTGACTAAAAGCCCTGCCTCGCCTGATGGTCGCAACCGCATATCCACTTCATATAACACGCCTGCACTGGTATTGAGGTTAAAAATAGAGTTAATTTTTTGAGCTAATTTCAAGTAAAACCGATGGCTAGAGACCGATTTCCGTCCGCCAACTGTTTCGCTATTTTCAGGGGCATTGTGTAGGAAAACTAAGTCTAAATCGGAATTATAACCCAACTCAATGCCGCCCAATTTTCCGTAGCCAATCACCGCAAAACCTTTTTCATTTTCGCCCAAATGCTCTGGTACACCAAACCGTTGGCTTACTGCTTTCCACGCCATATTTACTACCGCTCCGATAATCGCTTCGGCAAGGTAAGTGAGATGATCGCTAATTTTCATCACAGGCAACACGCCCATAATATCAGCTGAGGCGATGCGTAAAATCTGGCTCTGTTTGAATTGTCGCAACGCATCAATCAATGCCTCTTCGTCCTCTTCAGGAATACGAACCAAATAGTCGTTCAATGCAGGTTCGTAATCGCGGAAATCAATCACTTGCGTGAGCCCTTTATTGCTCATCAATTCATCCAATAACATTGGATAACGGGCAATCTGATCGGCAATCATAATCGATTGACCACAAAGTGTAATCAGCTGTGGCAAGATCTGCTCTTTTTCCGTAAGGAGTTCCAAATAGGTGGTTCGGGTCGTGATTTTATCCAAAATATTGAGCAATCTAGGCAGTAAAATTAGATAATTCGGTTGGCTGAAAATCTTATCAAGCATTTTCGGCAACAAGGTTCTCAGCACTTCACGCCCACGCACGCCAATCGGTTTACGACTCCAATCTTGTAGCGTTGTGGTAAGCCAGCGGAAAATCTCCGCATAATCCGCATCTTGCACAGCATACTCTTTCAGCACGCTTGCCAAATCTTCTTCGTTCATTTCCAGATGTAAAATATCTCGCCACAAGGCAATTTGCTCGTTTACAAGCGGTGGATTTTCTTCTTCATCATCTTTCCCAATCAGTGCATTAAACACCGCCCGCACTTTTTTCTGATATTGCCCCAACACCTGCAAGAAATCCGCCCAATTTTGGATCGCGTGCTCTAGCCATGTTTCTCCTTGTTCAGTTGCAATCAAATATTTCTGCGTAGCTAATATCAGGCATTGCTGAGCTTGTTCATCCGTTGGCAAGGTTTGGGTTTGCTTATCATCAAGTGCCTGTAACACATTCTCTACTTGGCGGAAGAATAGGTATGCGGTGCGTAAATCTGTTACTTGTTCTATAGTCAGTAAATTTAGCTCTGCCAAGCGAGGTAACACAGTCAATAGACTGCGTTCTTGCAAGATTTTATCGCGACCACCTCGCATCATTTGGAAAGTTTGCACAATAAATTCGACTTCACGAATGCCACCTGCACCCAGCTTGATGTTATCTATCAGATTACGACGTACCACCTCGCGGCTGATTTTCTCTTTCATTTCTCGTAGCGATTGGATAGCACTAAAATCCAAGTAGCGGCGATAAACGAATGGGCGTAACATTTGCTTTAAATAGCGATGGTTGAGATTGCTCAAATCTTCGCCCAAGATTTTCGCTTTAATCATCGCATAACGTTCCCAATCTCGCCCCTGCTCTTGGTAATAGTCTTCCATTGAGGCAAAACTAAGCACTAATGCTCCGCTATCGCCAAACGGGCGCAACCTCATATCGGTGCGATATGCAAAGCCCTCGGCAGTTACTTCATCTAATGCCCGAATTAAACGCTGCCCAAGTCTGGTAAAAAATTTGCTATTCTCAACCGCTTTCCGCCCACCCACGGTTTCGCCTGCATCAGGGTAGACAAAAATCAGGTCAATATCTGACGAGAAATTTAGCTCCCGCCCGCCCAATTTTCCCATTCCTAAAATCAGCAACTCTTGTGGCTCATTCAGACTATTCATTGGCACGCCATATTCCGCACAGCAACGCTGATAGAGCCAATCACGTGCCTGTAAAATAATCGCCTCCGCCAAATCAGAAAGGGCTTGAAAAACAAACTCAACACTGGCTAATTTGTTCGATTGAATAAAGCTAAGTGTTGCCATTTCACGATGGCGAAACAAACGAAGTTCTTTGCCTAATTGCTCTTCATCTTGCACATTTTGCAACGCTTGAGCTAAACGCTCAGTATAATGTGTGCAATCTTGTGGACTAGGCGAATGTTCAAACCATTGATTTAATAATTCAGGCTGAGATAAAAGCGTGCGTTTTACAAAACTAGACATTGAAATCGCATTCATAAGCGGTAGATTTTCTGCGATTTTTTGCGAAAGTGCTGGAGGGAATAGGGATAGTGGCATAAAAGCTCCGAGATTTGGTCAAATTCGGTGCTTAATTTACTGCTTGTAAAACAAAATCGCAACGTTTACTTTCTTACTCTTCTAGTTAATTTAGACTTGCATTGTTAGGCATTTCACATTAGAATGTGTGCCTCTTATCATAGCTGAGTTAGAGATCGGCTATTGATGTATGTTCAACCCTTAACAAAAAGGAAAATTAAGATGTCTCTAAGCGTAGAAGCAAAAGCACAAATCGTTGCTGAATTTGGTCGTGATGCAAAAGATACTGGTTCTTCAGAAGTTCAAATTGCATTATTAACTGCTCAAATCAACCATTTACAAGCTCACTTTGCTACACACAAAAAAGATCACCACGGTCGTCGCGGTTTATTACGTATGGTTTCACGTCGTCGTAAATTATTAGACTACTTAAAACGTACTGATCTTGCTAAATATTCAGAAATCATTGCACGTTTAGGTTTACGTCGCTAATTTCCGAAATTTGGAATTTAAAGACCGAGCAATTTTGCTCGGTTTTTTTATAGATTTATTTAAGGAATACTATGGCTTTTAGCTCTCTCTTTACCTTATTAGATGATATTGCTGCTGTATTGGATGATGTTTCTATTATGACTAAAATAGCAGCAAAGAAAACTACTGGCGTGATTGGCGATGATTTAGCCTTAAATGCAAATCAAGTCAGCGGGAAAAATATCTTACCTGAACAAGAATTACCGATTGTTTGGGCGGTTGCAAAAGGTTCGATTCTTAACAAGGCTATTTTAATTCCACTTGCTCTTCTGCTATCTATCTATTTACCGCAAGCCATCACAGTATTATTGATAATTGGCGGTATTTATCTTTGTTTCGAAGGCGTGGAAAAATTATTGCATAAATTCTTACATCACTCAGAAAATGCTGAAGACGAAAATAGCGTTTCAAAAGAAGATAAAATCAAAGGGGCAATCCGTACTGATTTTATTCTTTCAGCTGAAATCATTATCATCGCCCTTGGGGTATTACAAGAAAGTAATACCATAACCAAAATCCTTTCACTCTCTGCGGTTGGGATTGGTATTACTGTATTTGTTTATGGCTTTGTGGGTTTAATCGTGAAACTTGATGACATCGGTTTATGGTTGATGAAAAAGAAAGGCTCGTTATCGCAATTCATAGGACGCAGCTTACTCTTTATTATGCCGTGGTTTATGAAATCATTATCTATGATTGGCACCATTGCTATGTTTTTAGTCGGTGGAGGTATTTTCTCGCATAACGTACCTGCAATTCATCACTGGATAGAACATTTTATGGTTCCACTATCATTCTCTTCTGTCATTGATTTTGTGATTGGAATTATCGTTGGCACTATCGCTTGTGCGGTAATTTTACCTACGATGAAGTTGTTCAGTAAGAAATAGAAAATTAGATAGACTTCAGAGCATGTAAAACAAATTGAAGATTCTTAAATAATTTTTGATCAGCTTGGAGGATAGTCATTCTCAAAACCTAAGCATGTTAAATCAAAACTGTGCTATTTTTAACCTTACAATAAGATTCTTCATACATACCCTAACTAATCCCATAATAGTAAATGGTTAAGCCTCAAAAACCGTTTGTAGCCTTCACTACAAGCGGTTAAATTTCGACTAAATTTTACATTTAGCTTTTTAATATTCTCAGGCTAACATCAACCCCCAGCTAATTTTACCTTAAAACCTTTCTGCTCTAAAACTTGCTTGAGTAACTCTCGGTTATCGCCTTGAATTTCGATTGTACCGTTTTTGACTGAACCACCTACGCCGCTACGTTTTTTTAATTCTGCAGCAAGGAGTTTTAATTCGGTATCTTCTAAATCCAAACCTGTAATAATGCAAACGCCTTTGCCTTTTCGACCTCTTGTTTGGCGTTGAATACGAACGATGCCATCACCCTTTGGGCTTTCTTCTTTGGTCTTTTCTGGCTTAATTCTACCTGTCTCTGTTGAATAAACTAATGTCATAATAATTCCTATAAATAGTTCAGATAAAAATCCCCTCAAACGAGGGGATAAATAAGTTTTTGATTATGCGAAATTACGCAATACTTGCATTAATACTTTTAAGTACAGCAAGCGGATCTTCTGCTTGTGTGATTGGACGACCGATTACAAGGAAATCTGAGCCTGTTTCAATTGCTTGTTTTGGAGTCATTACACGGCGTTGGTCACCAAAATCACTTCCTTCAGGACGAATACCTGGAGTCACAAGTTTGAAATCTTTACCACAGTGAGTACGTAATACTTCTACTTCTTGTGGCGAACACACTACGCCATCACAACCCGCACGTTGAGCCAGGTGAGCAAGACGAATTACTTGCTCCATTGGTGAAGCATTGATGCCGATTTGTAACAAATCTAAATCTTCCATACTAGTTAATACAGTTACTGCAATCAATAATGGTGCATCTTTACCGTACGGTTCAAGAATTTTACGAGCTTGTTCCATCATCGCTAAACCACCTGATGCATGAAGATCAACCATCCATACACCTAAATCTGCTGCCGAGCGTACAGCACGAGCTACAGTGTTTGGAATATCATGATATTTTAAATCTAAGAACACATCAAACTTACGTTCGTGGAGTTGTTTTACAAAATTTGTGCCAAGCGTAGTAAACATTTCTTTGCCCACTTTAAGGCGACAAAGCGAAGGATCAACCTGCCCCACAAAATTCAGTGCTTCACGCTCTGTTTCATAGTCAAGTGCAACGATAACTTTATTATTCATAAAAACTCCAATTAATGGGATTGTGGTTCAATACTGTGTATAGCTTTAATCGTTTCCCAGTGACGACAAGATGGGCAATACCAACTTAAACGGTAACTCTGGTAGCCACAATTTGAACAACGATACTTAAAACTTTTTCTAATCTGCTCGCCTACCATATTATATATCAAAATCAAACTCTCTTTACCACTGCCCTCTTCCGCTTCGTTAATTTGGTAATAAATAAAACGATGGAAAGTGAGCATATTCGGGAATTGGCGTAACTGTTGATATAGCTTGGATTGTGCAGCAATTTTACCATCTTTTTCATCAATCAACTGCGTTAATGCTAAATCAACATTTGGGTTCTGTTTTACCTGATTTGCTTTAATTAAAAAGAGCTCATAGCCAGAGAGATCATTTAATGTTAAATAACAATGTTTAATCTTATCTAGTACTTCGCCAATATAATCTACATTTTGACTAAGCACTGCTTCATAATAATCTGCGGCTAAACGAAATTGCTTATTTTCTAGGTGAAATTCTCCTAACAACATAGAAGCTCTAGAACAACTTGGCAAATGAAATAATGCTTTATTTAAGGCATCCAAGAAAGCTTTTTGATCATCATTTTTTACTGCTTGAGCATATTCACAATAATAATGGGCTAGAGGTTTTTTATCTGTTTCAGGAGAAATTTGCAGTAATTTTTCCGAAACATTTATTGCTTTTTTCCACTCTTTGGTTTTTTGATAGATAGTCATTAATTGTGTAAGAGAATTTACCGCAAAATCAGGCTCATCAAGCAATAAAATATAGTAATTTTCTGCACGATCATAAAAACCAGCTGCTAAGAAATCTTTAGCAAGTTGCTGCTTTGCTAATAATTTCTGCTCAATAGAATAATCTGGACTGGAATCTATGGCTTGATGGATTCGTAAAGCACGATCAACTTCGCCACGTGAACGGAATAAATTACCTAATGTTAATTCTGCTTCGAATTGTGATTCTTGAGAAATTTGATTTTCAGACTCTTGCTTTTGCAACATTGAAAGAAAAAGATCAACCGCTTTTTCTTGTTGATTAGATAATAAGAAGTTTAATCCCGTTACATAATCACGGGAAAATTGATTTTGAACAGTCTCTTGATCCTTTTTAGCACTTCTCCGCCCCATATACCAACCATAGAGAGCCGCAACTGGAAGTAAAAGGAACAATAATTCAAGCATTATTCAGCCTTAGGCGAGGTCAGTTCTGTAATTTGCTGAGATTGACGTTTCACACGGCGGTTTAATGCAATATTTTGCAATTTGATTTTAAGGTAGAAAATACCTGTGATTAACCAACCTAAAATTAATCCAAATCCAAACAAGATGGCAACAAGAGTAGATAAGCGTAATTCGCTTTGTGCAATAACATAGTTGAATGTGATGAGCTGATCGTTATTCGCTCCAATAGTAATGCCAACTAAAATTACAGCTACTGCAATCACAAAACCTAAAATATACTTAATCATCTCTACCCTCATTAAAAATTAGACTAAATCCACACACTCTTTAAGTTTTTTTCCTGCTTTGAAATATGCCACTGTTTTTGCTTCAAGTGTAACACTCTCCCCATTTTTAGGATTACGAGCAACACGTTCTTCTCTATCACGAATGGAAAAACTACCAAATCCTCGAATTTCAATACGTTTCCCCATTGCTAATGCAGAAACAATTTTTTCTAAAATTTCATTAGCCCCCTCTTCAATTAAATTAGAAGGAATTAATGGATTAAGTGTTGTTAAGTTAGCCACTAATTCTGACTTAGTCATATTTTCTACCCTATGAACTAATTATATTTAAATATCCTTATTTACTTAAATATAATCAGTCACAATATAACATCATAATAAGCGGATATGTTTAAACACATATCCGCCTTAATTACACTATAAGCGTGAATTATTCACCTTTAGCTTGAGCAAACGCTGCTGCCATTGCACTTGGTACTTCAACTTCTTGTTTGTTCACTTGAGCAATTGCTGCTGATTCTTCAGCTTCAGCTTTTGCACGAACAGATAAGTTAATTACACGCGCTTTACGATCAACGCCTGTGAATTTCGCTTCAATTACATCACCTACAGAGATTATTGAAGTGATATCTTCTACGCGATCAAGTGTTGCTTCGTTTGCACGGATGAAACCTTCAACGCCACCTTCTAATTCAACAGAAACACCTTTAGCATCTACTGCTGTTACTTTACCTGCAACGATTGCACCTTTTTTGGTTGAATCGATGAAGTTAGTGAATGGATCTGAGTTTAATTGTTTGATACCTAAAGAGATACGCTCTTTTACTGCATCAACTTGTAAAACGACCGCTTCTACTTCGTCACCTTTTTTGTAGTTACGAACTGCTTCTTCACCTTGAACGTCCCAAGAGATGTCAGATAAGTGTACTAAACCGTCAATACCACCTTCTAAACCGATGAAGATACCGAAGTCTGTGATTGATTTGATTTTACCTGAAACTTTATCACCTTTGTTGTGAGTTTCAGCGAAGTGTTCCCATGGGTTAGCTTTACATTGTTTTAAACCTAATGAGATACGACGACGTTCTTCATCTACTTCAAGTACCATTACTTCAACCACATCACCGACGCTTACTACTTTAGATGGGTGGATATTTTTGTTTGTCCAATCCATTTCTGAAACGTGAACTAAACCTTCAACACCGTCTAAAATTTCAACGAAGCAACCGTAGTCTGTTAAGTTAGTTACTTTACCAGTTAATTTGCTGTTTACTGGGTGGTTCTGTGCAATTGCACCCCATGGATCTTGACCTAATTGTTTTAAGCCTAATGATACACGAGTTTTCTCTTTGTCGAATTTAAGTACTTTAACAGTTACTTCTTGGCCAACAGTTACTACTTCACTTGGATGTTTAACACGTTTCCATGCCATATCAGTGATGTGTAATAAACCGTCAACGCCACCTAAATCTACGAATGCACCGTAGTCAGTTAAGTTTTTAACGATACCTTTAACTTCTGAACCTTCAACTAAGTTTGCTAATACTTCTTCACGATCAGCTGAGTTAGTTGTTTCGATTACTGCACGACGTGATACAACCACATTGTTACGTTTTTGGTCTAACTTGATTACTTTAAGTTCTAAAGTTTGACCTTCAAGATTTAAAGAATCACGAACTGGGCGAACATCTACTAATGAACCCGGTAAGAATGCACGAACACCGTTTAATTCAACAGTGAAACCGCCTTTCACTTTACCATTTACGTAACCTGTAACAGTTGCTTGTTCTTCAAATGCTTTTTCTAATGCAATCCAAGCTTCGTTACGTTTTGCATCACCACGAGAAACAACTGTTTCACCGAAACCGTCGTCTGTTGCTTTTAATACAACATCAACTTGATCGCCAACTTGAACTTCTAATTCACCTTGTGCGTTCGTGAATTCTGATGCTTCGATACGTGATTCAGATTTGAAACCAGTATCAACGATTACATAACCTTTTTCGATAGCGACTACGGTACCATTAACAACAGAACCTAAACGAGCTTCGTTTGAAAAGAATTCTTCAAGTAGTTGAGCAAAATTTTCTGACATAATTTTCTTCTTAAATAAAAATGAACTTCCACTTAACATCATGTTAAATGGGGTTAGTAATAAAAGTAAAACAATCCGTGTTTTACTCAGGAAAAATTAAAAACCTTTGGAAGAAATATATTCCAAGGCTTGATTAATAACTTCACTAATCGACAAATGCGTTGAGTCCAACACTAACGCATCTTTCGCTGGAACGAGAGGTGCAACCGCTCGATTTCTATCACGATAATCACGCTCTCTAATTTCATCTAAAATTTCATCAAAGTTAGCATTAAATCCTTTGAATTGCAACTGTTTTACACGTCTTTTTGCACGTTCTTCTGCACTAGCATCTAAAAAAAGCTTAATTTGAGCTTCTGGAAAAACTATTGTGCCCATATCTCGTCCGTCCGCTACCAAACCTTTTGAGCTTGCAAAATCACGTTGGCGTTGTAACAATGCTTCTCGCACTTTTGGGAAAGCTGCTACTTTAGAAGCATTCTGACCCGCTTCAGCAGTACGAATTTGGTCACCCACATTTTCGCCATCTAAAATTACATTCACCTCTCCATTATTAGGCACAAATTGCACATTCAAATTTCGCCCAATTTCCGCTACCGCATTTTCATCTTCTAAATTCACTTGTTTTTTTAGTGCATCTAATGCCGTAATACGATAAATCGCCCCAGAATCTAAAAAATCAAAGCCTAATTTTTCGGCTAAAGCGTAGCAAAGTGTTCCTTTACCCGCCCCACTCGGACCATCCACAGTAATAATTACATTTTTCATCATCATTGCCTTTTTAACTTTTTAAATTATTCATCAACGGGTTGATACTCAGGAAACTCACCCACTACTACATTAAATTCTAGCTCTTTACCTTGTCGAAGCAATAATACTCTCACTTTCGTATTTGGGCTAATATTTCCCAAAGCCTCCATCATTTGCGAAGCCGAAACAGCCTCAATATTATCAATTTTTAAAATGATATCACCCACGTGGATACCAGCTTTTTCAGCAGGACCATTCGGATTCACGCCTGTAATCAAAACGCCCTTTTCTACTCCCATTTGTTGAGCACTAAAGAAAATATCGCTTCGCACGCCAAAGTAGCCACGAATAACGCGCCCATCTTTGATGATTTTATTCATAATTTCGACCGCTTGACTGATTGGGATAGCAAAATTCAAGCCTTCTGCAATTGAATCTGAGCCTGTAACACTAAGTTCACGAATTTCTCCACTATTTTTCAGGCTAATCGTGTTGATTCCAATCAATTCGCCAGCAGTGTTGATCAAGGCTCCACCTGAATTTCCTTTACTAATCGGTGCATCAGTTTGAATAAAGTTCTGTCTTGTGCGGTCAGAAATCGTATTCCGCCCTTTAGCACTAATAATACCTTGAGTAACACTCTGCCCTAAATTATAAGGATTACCAATTGCCAACACTACGTCCCCTACTTTGGATTCTCGTTGAGGATTTTGAGGTATAGTAGGTAATTTTCCACCATCGATTTTCAGTACCGCCAAATCAGTTAATACATCGAATCCAACCAAGGTTGCCGAATAGCCTTTACCGGATTGCAAATAAACATCAATTTGATAGCCATCTTTAATGACATGGTTATTGGTTAATACATAACCGTTTTCTGTCATAATCACACCCGAACCTAAATTCAATCGAGAGCCGTTGCTGCTAGATTGATCTAAAATCTGCGTATAAATATTTACCACTGCAGGCGAAGCTTTTTGTACGGCTTCCGAATAGCTAAAAACATCAGGCTGAAATACACTCAATTGTTTTACTTGTTTTCCAACCCAAGGAAAAAGCAAAATCAGCCCTGCAAAACAGAGCCCAAATATCACCGCTTGTATGAATTTCTTTAGCATTTATTCTTCTCATCTAATTTCACTTGTTTTTCTTTAGTATATCATTTTCTTTTCCTAAAAAAAGGAATCCATTTTTATTTCCGCATTTAAAGTTGATATATTTTCTGTTTTAGACACATTATGCTAAAATTGATAAAAATCATCCAAATATATTATAATTTGTACTTATGAAAATAGAAAATTATCAACAGCCAACTATGTTTCAATTTTTAAACCTCGTAGCTCAACTTCGCAATCCTAAAGGAGGCTGTCCCTGGGATCTTGCCCAAAACTTCGATACGATGCTTCCGCATTTATTAGAAGAAACCTATGAAGTTGCAGAAGCAATTCATACGCAAGATCGCACCGCTTTACGTGAAGAATTAGGCGATTTGCTCCTTCAAGTTGTTTTCCTCAGTCAACTAGCTAAAGAAGAGGGATCTTTTGATTTTAATGATGTGCTGACTGATATTCATAATAAGCTGATTTATCGCCATCCACACGTTTTTGGCGATAAAAAAGCGGCAAACAGCGAAGAAGCATTAAAAACGTGGGAAGAACAAAAAGCGAATGATGAGAAGCATCAAGCTCATAATTCAATTTTAGATGATTTACCTTTCGCCTTACCTGCACTGACACGAGCATATAAATTACAAAAACGTTGTGCTAAAGTGGGGTTTGACTGGGATAACCCACAATCAGTCTTTCATAAAGTTGAAGAAGAATTACAAGAAGTCTGGAACGAAATGGTACAATCGCCCGTTCAAGCCGAGAAATTAGAAGAAGAACTAGGTGATTTATTATTTGTTAGCACTAACCTTTGTCGCCATTATGGCATTGATGCCGAGAGCTGTTTACGTAAAGCCAATGCTAAATTTGAACGCCGTTTTCGTGGCGTGGAACAATTGGTTAAATCTCAACAAAAACAAGTTTCAGATTGTAGCTTAAATGAATTAGATGTATTGTGGAATGAAATCAAATCTTGCGAATAATTTGATAATTTAATCTAAAGTTATACATTATTCGCCGAATTTAAATGGATAAACGCTGAAATATACAAAAGGTGATGATTATGCCTGAAATTTTGCTTGTCGATGATGATTTAGAACTGACAGAACTCTTAGCAGAATTACTTTTACTAGAAGGATTCAACGTAACCGTTGTCCATAACGGTCAGGAAGCTCTTTCGCTTTTAAAAACCCAATCTTTTGATCTGATGTTGTTAGATATTATGATGCCAGTATTAAATGGTACAGAAACACTCAAACAACTGCGTAAGACTTCAAACATGCCCGTACTAATGCTGAGTGCTCGAGATGATGATATTGATCGTGTCCTTGGGTTAGAATTAGGTGCTGATGATTATTTACCTAAACCATTTAATGATCGTGAATTGGTCGCACGTATTAAAGCGATTTTACGCCGTTCTACATCTTCGCTTACTCCACAGCCAATTAAAACAAGCAATAGCCCAGAAGAACATAAAGAAAAACCACTTTCCTTTAATGGGATAGAATTACATTCAGGTCGTCAACAAGCTATTTATAACGGCCAGGATTTAGAACTAACTGGAACAGAGTTTTCATTACTCCAAATTCTTATTCAGAACCCAGGTGTCATTCTGTCTCGTGAACGATTAAATCTTGAAATTCTAGGAAAAACATTAACCCCTTATGATCGTGCTATTGATATGCATATATCTAATTTACGTAAGAAATTACCTGAGCGTGAAGATAATTTACCGTGGTTTAAGACTTTACGTGGGCGTGGCTACTTACTAGTAACAGAGAAATAATTATTTTCCCTCGCTAAATCATTACTAGCGAGGGTTCTTATTTGAGAGACTATATGCAAAAAAAATCCGTTTCCTTATTTCTATTAGTTAATAATTACCTATTTTTTCAACTTTTTTTCTACTTCAGTGGCATTTTTATTTTCATTCTATTTCTAACTTTTTTTCTTTCTAGTCTTGACGACCGAAAATTAATTCCTCTCGTTGAAAATGATATTACTTTTCTTAATAACGAAATTACTAAACTTAAACATCGCTATGACTTTGATGAGGTTTTTGAAAAAGATCTTTCCATTCACACGCCTAGTGGTTTAGAGCTGGTTTTAGTTGACCAACAAACAAATATTGTAAGCGGAATGGAACAATCTAACATTCGTCCTCTGCTTTCATTCTTATATCAAACTGAAGATAATGGTGTACCCATGGCTCGTAGCTTTGATGATTTACGTATTAATGGGCCATTTTTATTAGGCACAGAACACCGTACATATAAAGCCTACTTTCTATACCCAATTCAAGCACAAAAAGAGTGGTTAAACAACCTATATGACAACCCTATTCAAATAATTATTTTATTAATTATTTTGGTGCTTCCAACAATTTTTATCTTATCTTGGGTCATTACTCGACCATTAAAAAATCTCCGAATCACTGCGAATTCTGTTGCTCGTGGTTCACTGATAATCGATCCTAAGATTGAATCTCGAGGAATTAAAGAATTTAGAGAAGTTGGTCGTAGTTTAAATTATATGATTCGTTCATTGCAAACTTTAAATAACCATCAACAACAATTACTTTCAGATATTTCACATGAACTTAAAACACCATTAGCACGCTTACAACTTGCTACTGCTATTTTAAAAAAGAAAAATGGCGAGACAAAAGAAACGGAGCGAATTGAAAATGAAATTCAGAAAATGAATAGTATGGTGCTTGATTTACTCTCACTTTCTCGCTTGGAATTAAATCAACATATTTCCCGCAAACTCTTTCAAGCCGAAGATATATGGAAAAACATATTAGAAGATACTCGCTTTGAAATCGAACAATATGGTTTGAAATTATTTATCGAAGATCAGATTAAAGATAAAGAACTTTATACGTTAAATGGCAATGTCAACTTATTATCAAGTGCACTAGAAAATATTATTCGTAATGCACAAAAATATGCAAAAAGTATCATAAAAGTCCAGATATCCATTATTCAAGAGCAAAAGCAGGATCTTCTATTTATTGTAGTAGATGATGATGGCGAAGGCGTACCAGATCACGAATTAGAACATATTTTCCGACCGTTCTATCGTGTTGATGAAGCACGAGCAAGACAAACAGGGGGAACGGGATTAGGCTTAACAATCGTAGCCAATGCTGTTCAACAACACCAAGGTAAAGTCAAGGCAATAAAAAGTGAGTTAGGTGGTTTACGTGTCGAAATTCGCCTACCACTCTGGATGGAATAAGCTGAACTTATTGCTTTTTTGTTAGTCGAATAAGCAAGTTTTTCTCTCTTTTTGACCGCTTGTGACAACTCACAAGCGGTTAATTTTTCCTAAATCTTTACAAACACTTATGAACGTAATCGAAATTGAACAGCTCAACAAATACTTTGGCGAAGGTGAAAACCGAGCACACATTTTAAAAGATGTGAATGTTAGTATTCAGCAAGGCGATTTTGTGGCGATTATCGGAGCCTCGGGTTCAGGTAAATCAACGCTAATGAATATTATTGGCTGCCTTGATACTGCAAGTTCTGGTATTTGTCGCATTGCAGGCAAAGAAACCAAATTAATGACTACGGATGAACTTTCAGAACTCCGCCAACGTAAATTCGGCTTTATCTTCCAACGCTACAATCTCTTGAGCTCCTTAAATGCGAATGAAAATGTTGCTCTGCCAGCGATTTATGCAGGAATGGAAAGTACTGCCCGTAAAGCACGAGCAAATCAGCTGTTAGACAAACTTGGGCTTGCAGATAAAACTGAAAATCGACCGAACCAACTTTCGGGCGGACAACAACAGCGGGTCAGTATTGCCCGTGCATTGATGAATGGTGGAGAAATTATTCTTGCTGATGAACCTACGGGGGCACTGGATTCACATAGTGGTCAAGTTGTACTTGGTATTTTGCAAAATCTACATAAAGAAGGGCATACCATTATTATGGTAACCCACGACCCGAAAATTGCCGCAACCGCAAACCGTGTGATTGAAATCAAAGATGGGCAAATTATTCGAGATGAACGCCAACAACCTTATGCCGTAGAACCGCAATCAACTCCTCCACCGCATAAAAAACCTCGCTTTTTTGATCAACTTGCTGAATCGTTCAAAATGGCAATTAATGCTATTTTCGCTCATAAATTACGTGCACTATTAACGATGTTGGGGATTGTCATTGGTATTACTTCTGTTATTTCCGTAGTGGCATTAGGGCGTGGGTCACAAGAGCAGATTTTATCCAACATCAATAACCTTGGTACTAATACAATGACGATCATGAATGGTACAGGCTTTGGTGACCGACGAGCCAATCTGACTAAAAACCTTACGATTAGCGATGCAGTGATGCTAGGTAAACAGAATTTCGTGGATAGTACGACTCCTTCTAGTTCATTTAGCACAACATTGATTTATGGCAATACGAATGTAACAGGCTCCGTAAATGGCGTAGGCGAGCAATATGCCGACGTACGAGGCATTAAAATGCTCTCAGGGCGTTTTTTCAGTGAAGATGAAGTGAACGAAGCGGCTCAAGTAGTAGTGATTGATGCCAACACACAGAAAGATCTTGGATTACCTTCATCTGTTGAAGGTAAAATTATTCTGGTTGGTAAAAAGCCGCTTCGCATTATCGGCTTGGCGGAAGAGTCTAACAATATGAACCAAACCAGTCTGAAGCTCTGGACACCTTACACAACGCTAATGCAACGTATTTCTGGCGAGAAGTCTATTGACTCGCTCACTGTCAAAATTAAAGATAATGTGGAAAGTCAGACGGCTGAGAAAAGCATTACCGAGTTGCTTACAGCTAAACACGGCAAAAAAGATTTCTTTATTATGAACTCGGACACAATCAAACAAACCATTACCAGCACCACTAACACAATGACGTTACTGATTTCCTCGATTGCGTTGATTTCGCTTGTTGTGGGCGGAATCGGCGTGATGAATATAATGTTAGTTTCAGTGACCGAACGTACGAAAGAAATTGGCGTACGGATGGCGATTGGAGCGAAACAGAGTAACATTCTGCAACAATTCTTGATTGAAGCAATGCTAATCTGCTTACTTGGTGGTGTGATTGGTATTCTTTTTGCCGTTGCCATTATCACAGCATTTAACACACTTGGCAGCGATTTTAAAATGGTGCTCTCGCCTGAATCCGTTATACTTGCCGTATTCTGCTCTACCTTAATCGGCGTAGTGTTCGGTTATATGCCAGCCAAAAACGCCTCGAAGTTAAATCCGATTACGGCGCTGGCTCAAGAATAACCTGTACAAGCGGTCAAATTTGACCGCTTATTTACGATTATGAAATAACTACTCCCCCGAAATCTTCATTTTTTCAATCAAAATCGAGCCAGTTTGGATATTGGAGCGATGCTCCACATCATCAGCTACTGCAACAATATTGTTAAACATCTCTTGCAACTGACCTGCGACAGTAATTTCTGCTACAGGGTATTGAATTTTACCCTTTTCTACCCAAAAACCTGCAGCCCCACGCGAATATTCGCCTGTAACTGGGTTAATTGCCGAACCTAAGAATTCAGTTAAAAGCAAGCCTGTATCCATCTCTTTTAAAAGAGTATCCAAGCCACCTTCACGGTTTGGTTTAACAAGCCAGTTGTGTATACCGCCTGCGTGCCCTGTGCTTTTTAAACCCATTTTACGAGCTGAATAGCTGGTCATTAAATAGGTTTGTAACACGCCATCAGTAATGATTTCACGGTCTTGCGTTATCACACCTTCGCTGTCAAATGCAGTTGAAGCAAGCTGACGTAAAAGATGTGGACGTTCGGAAATTTCGAACCAATCAGGTAGCACTTGTTTTCCTAAATGGTCAAGTAAAAAGCTTGATTTGCGATACAAAGCACCACCACTAATCGCCCCTGCTAAATGCCCAATTAATCCTGTTGCCACATCGTTGTAGTAAATTACAGGCACTTCACACGTTTTGATCTTTTGCGGATTAAGGCGATCAACCGCTTTAAATGCCGCTTGCTGCCCTACCCATTGTGGAGCTTGTAACTTATCAAACTCACGTGAAATGGTGTATTCATAATCACGTTCTAGCTGTTCGCCATGAGCAGCAATCACGCTACACGAAAGCGAATAACGGCTAGAAAGGTTACTTTGCAACATTCCATGCGTATTGCCATACACGCGAACGCCACTGTGTGAATTGAAAGTTGCTCCTTCGCTATTGACGATTTGTTCATCGGCATTAAGTGCTGCATTTTCGGTTTCAATCGCTAAGGCTAATGCTTGGTCTACTGATAAATCTGCTTGATGATAAAGCTCTAAATCAGGCGCATCAAATGCCATTAATTCTTTATCTGCCAAGCCTGCACAATCATCTTCTGAGGTATGTTTTGCAATGGCTAAAGCAGATTCGACTGCTTGTTGAATTGATTTTGATTGTAAATCTGATGTGGAAGCATTGCCCTTACGTTTACCTAAATAGACAGAGATACCAAGTGAACCATCGTTGTTAAATTCAATATTTTCCACCAGCTCCAAGCGGCTAGAAACCGAAAGCCCTGTTACTTTGGTCACGCCAACTTCGGCTTCTGCCCCTGCTTTTTTCGCAAAATTTAAGGCAAATTCGACCGCTTGACGAAGTTCTTGCTCTTGAGTTTGTAATTCTTGTTTAGTAATAAAGGACATAGTTTTACCTTATTATGAATGGAATAAGATATATTCTACCTGAAAATTTTGATAAAATAACGCCATTTTAACTGCTCGAACGAGCGATAATGGAGAGGTAATGGCTAAAAAACGTCATAATGAAATCGACTGGACAGATGAAGAAGAGGAAATCATCTGGGTCAGTAAAAGTGAAATCAAACGGGATTCGGAACAATTAAAGAAATTAGGTGCAGAGTTAATTGAACTTAGCCCGCAGAATTTAGCGAAAATTCCTCTTGATGAGGATTTAAAAGAGGCAATTCGCCAGGCACAAAACTTCAAATTGGAAGCTCGTCGCCGTCAAATCCAATTTATCGGCAAACTACTCCGCAACCGTGATCCTGAGCCAATTCAAGATGCATTAAATAAAGTAAAAAATCGGCACAACCAACAACAGGCATTATTACATAAACTGGAACTTGTGCGTGATCAGCTGATTGCAATGGGTGATAATGCGTTAAATCATTTAATGAACGAATATTCGCATTTAGATCGTCAACATTTACGTAACTTGATACGTATTGCTCAAAAAGAAAAAGAAACGAATAAACCGCCTAAAGCGTATCGTGATATTTACCAATACTTAAAAACTGAAATTGCGGAGGCATAATGCTTGATATTTTACCAAAACTTATTCACAGCCACGCAGGCTTTGCTTATTTAAGCCTGATTTTGCTTTTAACGCGAGGGGCGTTGAGTGCAAGAAAAGTCGACTGGCGACAATATAAAATATTAAAAGTCTCCCCGCATATTATCGACACCTTGTTGTTATTAAGCGGTGCAACGGTGGTTTATACTTATACTTCTGAAGGCGTTTACACTTTTTCTGAATTAAGTTGGTTACTTGGAAAATTTTTATTTATTGTGCTTTATGTGATTTTTTCCACAAAAGCCTTTAAGAAAAACCAACCTTATTCTATCAAATTCTATCTACTTTCGGTTGTGAGTTTTATGCTCGCTATGTTTATTGCAGTACATCATTAAAAGAATGGCGTGAAAGAAAATTCACGCCTTCATCTTACAAATAAGTTTCTAAAATTTCTCTTAAAATTGCATACCCTTTCTCGTTATAATGCAATCCATCTATAGTCAAACAGCGATCCAAATTTCCCTCATTATCCAAGAACTTTTCATAAGTTGGAATAAAGGTTAAAGGTGCAGGACAATGAGCTTTGAAATAAGTATTCATTGCCTGAATTTCTGTATTAGCTACTGTTTCGATATGGTTTACTGGGGTTGCTTCTAACAAGAAATACCGTGTATTAGGCAGTGCAAACGGTTCTGTTTCTTCGATAATTTGTGAAATCCAATCCAAAACTTGCTGTGGTGAATAATTTGGTTCTTTCACAATGTCGTTTACGCCCAAAAAGATAAACACTGTTTTACCTAGATGCTGAATATGTTTCGGCTTGACAATCACATCTAAATATTGTCGTGTACTCGTACCAGAAATTCCCAAATTCGCCACACTCAGCCCTTTTAATGTTAGAGTTTTCTCAAAACCTTCCCACATATCAAACAAAGAATGTCCAATTAACGTGACATTAGCTCGTTTTTTAAACTCAACTTGTTTGGTTTTATAACGATTGAAAATATCTTGATCGTTCAGCATAACTCTCTCCTGAGAAATAGGAATATACACCCAATTATTATAATGCATCTAGCGTATTGCTCTAGAACGAAATTCCAATTTTGTGAGCGGGGTCACAGTTTAGCAAATTACTTACTAAATTTTACCGCTTGTAAAAAATAAAACCCAGTCGAAACTGGGTTTTAATTAAAAATGAGAGATCTACCAAGTAAAGCCTACTTTCACAGCCCCAAATTTCTGCGGAGCAACATGAGAGCCTTTTAACATACCGATATGGGTGCTGATATTCCATCTATGGAATTGGGCACTTAAGCCAACTTCATGAGTAAAATATCGTCCGAATTGTTGCTTCATTACTACATTATTTACGCTTAATGCGCCATCAATCGCTAATTTACGTTGCGTTGCATCATAGTAGTTTGTTGTGAAACTTGGCGTTACTTTCACACCGTTAATATCGAAGGTTTTATCCAATAACACGCCTACACGATAAGTGGTTAAACGCAAAGCTTTGCTGGCGATTTTCGCTTCAGAGAGATTATAAGTTACTCCAGATAAACGGTAATAACGTACACCAATAGAGGGTTGCACGTTTAACCAACCACTGAGATCCCAATTTGCTCCTAAGTTTCCACCTACATTAAAAATATTGCGGTGAAATACGTTATCCTTACCGTCAAATGTTACTGTATTGCGACTACGACCATAACCTAAGTCAACACTTGCAAAAATACCGTTCTCCCAGTTACCTTTCGTAAATGCATTTACTGATGTAAAACGATGTTTACCAGAAACACTCTCATTAAACTCATTATTTGCACGAGAATGAGAAAGTACTGCACCAATTTTTACATTATCTGACATATCTTGAGCAACACCAATTTGAGTGAGCGTCATTGTCTGTTTATAAGGACGATAATAATCAGAACGATAAGTCTGTTTAGTTGATTCTGTATTCATCCACACATTTGATGGATCTCCACTCGATAAATGGCGATCTAAATTACGCCCTATTTGCAATGCACCATTTACATTAGCTGAAAGTTCAGATAATGCCGTGTTTGAATAACGACTGATCAACTGTGATTGAACTGGTATGGACACTGTTCCTGATTGCGTACTTAAAAATTGTTGAATTTCTTGCTCAGTTTGGTAAGCCTTATTAAGGCTATCTAATAATGCTAATACAGACTCATTTAAGGAAGACTGTGCAATATCCGTCTCACCTTTGTTACCTTGAGCATTAGCTAATGCTTGTTGGGCTAACTCTATACGTTCAATACTTGCATCAATTTCCTCTTCAAATAAAGTAACATTACCTTCATTCGCTACTTTAGCCACTTTCCGACATATATCTGAAGATAAATTCTGAGCTTCGCAAAGCTGTTGAGCTCGAGCTATACTACTAGACAAACCAGCCTGTAAACGATTCATTTCTTCCAATACATTATCTTGGCGAGATTCAAGTGAATGTACATTTGTTTTTATTTGATTGACTAGATTCAATAACTTTTGAACTTCCTGTTGGCTACGTTTCTCTTGCTCACTCAAGCCACGATATTCATTGCGTTGTCTTTCTAATAAAACTTTTAATTGAGTAAATTGTTTATATAGTTTACCACGTTTAATAAAACGAATACGGGCTGTTCGATTATATTCTGAGGTAGCTTGATTGTAGCTATTAGTCGTATTCTGAATCTCCTCTAATAGACGAACTGCACGATTCTGATCAATTTTGTTCACTCCTTCCGCTTGTGTATATGATCTTTGTAAACGTGTTAATTCATGCTCCTTATCTACTAAAGCTTGATGTACAACATGAAACTCTCGCTGACTATTTGCTACTAACTCTGAATTACTGCCAAAATGTAATTCAGCATCACGTAATGGATTATATAAACGGTAGTCATTGTTGAAGTTAGCTAAAATATAGCGATACGCACCTAAATCCACGAAACCATTTTCCAAAGCAAAATGTGCATTTTGACGATGCTGGTTAGGATGATTCAGTTTTACCAAACTTAATGGAGCCACATTTTTCGGTTCTTCCCCTGTATTCTTCAGTGATAATAAATAATTCCCAGAGGCTAATCCATTAACAACCACATTATCACCGCGGCTTTCCGCTACATTCGCTAAGAAACGGAAATGCCCATTACCTGTTAATTGCCCATCCACCACCAACTGGTTGAATTTCACCCATCCTTTGTAAGTAGAGTTCATTTCATCATATAAACTATTGAGCGTTATCTGGCTATTAGGTGCAAGAAACAAATTTCCAACCACACTATTATTATTTAACGTCCATTCACTATGTGGTAACAAATTAACTTGTGTTTCTGCACCTACTGAATTAATACGTCCTGTTAAATGTGCCTTACCCAAGCTAAATTGGCTTTGATGTTCTAACGAAACATCACCATATACACTTGTTACAGGTACGCTATTAAATGCAGTTTGAGAAATAACGGCCTTTTCTGAACATTTTGTTGTACCACTATAACTTTCTCGAATACATTCATCAGACTTACCTTGTGCAAATCCAAGTTGAATTTGAGCTTGATGGCGTGCATTAAAGTTACCTTCTAATACACTAACATTACGACTGCTTTCAAGTATCGCATTGCCTGCCACATCAAATTCATTTGCCTTGAATTGACGATTAATCCAATTTCCTTCTTCAATAACTTCTTTTTTATTAAGATGGTCATAGGCGTGTGGAACAGGAACACCTGATAATAGCAATTTCCCGTTTTCTACATAAATATTACCATTAAGATTCGCTCCTCCCGTTAAAGCCCAAATACTATTTGCAACTTGAGGACGATAAGCAATTGATAATCTTCCATTGTGATATCGCTGATCAGTTTCACCAAAAAATCCGCTATACGTATCTAGATGTTTTTGGGCGTTAGCTTCTGCTAATACCCTCTGAATAACCTCAGATTTATTCTTTCCTAAAAATTCCCAGTCATTTGTAGTTTCCATATCCCAAGGGAAATAGGCTCTAGGGTTTTTTCCTTCTTTTAAACGAAAATAATCTAATCGGTTATTCCTATAGTTATTTTTGTATTCATAAATTGCTAATGATGTCGTTGGGTGTTGCCCCCAATTTACCCATTCAATATCTTGTTGAGCAAAATTATCACGCCCAATAATGTTAATTTCGGCTGCTTGCGTACGGCTATTATTAACAATTTTTGCACCATCATCCGAATTTTGAATTCTGTGGAAAGTAAGATTATGGCCATTTACATCTAAACGTCCACCACGAAAACCGAAATAGATATTATCAGGGTTTACTTGTTTATCGTTTGCTAAAACTACCGTGCCACGTCCACTAGTAATCCCCACTTGGTTAAAGGCTTGTTGCTGACCATTTAAAGATTTTTGGTTAAGAACAACTGTGCCCTCACCTACACTAATATCCCCTAAGTTCTTGCCTTGACCATCAACATAAAGCGTACCTGTTCCAAGTTTTGACAAGCGGTCATTTTTAGGGTTTTTTACACGCCAATTAACCGTTTTATTGCCATTAACTACAACACCAGCCCCAAGCCAAGTCACATCATTACTATCAGTTCTAACTATCGCATTTTGGTTAAAATGCAAGGCACCTGCACCTTGGTTAATACTCTCTTTTAACACAAGAGTTGAACCATCACGTCCAGTAAAATGCACCGTTTTACCATTATCTAACGACGGACGTTGGCGATTTTCATCTTTAGACGCAACATTTACATTTGTAACAGGAATTTCAACTGCTTGATTGCCACTTTGTAGTACGCTCTTACCCACACCTCGATTTTGCCATGAGTAAGTTGAGCCGTTTAGGCTTACTGTCATTTCATCATTTTCAAATGCACGATGAATAGAATCAGGCTGTATAATTGTATAAATATTATTTTTCCCATCATAGCCATTGAAAGTAGAAAGTACGCCCGCTAATACCCAACGCTGCTCTTTAGCATCATAAGCAAGTAAAGCCGAACCACTATCACCTGGTAAGCCATAAGTACCCAACGTTTCATAAAGATCACCACTAAATAATACCCAATTATCCATTGAACTATTTGGTTTAAGTGGGGTACCTCCTGTAAGATAATTATAAGCGGAAGTAAGAGATGTCTTTTCTTTACCATCTTTACTACGTAAATATTGTCGACCAGATCCTACTCGTACAAAATATGGATAACGCTCTTTATCTAAAAACGCACCATTTTTCGGTCCTGTTTTTCTATTGTTATCAAAAGCAATATTATTCAATGGAATTGGGGTAACTTCAGTAACCAACTTATGCAAACGAGGGGAATGGAAGTCGTATTTATCGTGATTATTGCGATCAGTAATCAAATAATCAAAGTGATGGCTATCTGGATTATTACTATTTTCACCAAATTGCACAGAGCCATAGCCACTATTGTGTTTAACACTAGCGACATATTGAGGATTAAACAAGGTTGCTACACCACTTACTCGGCTAGCTACGTGTAAATCAGGCATTGGTAAATTTGGCAACATCGTACCAACTTGTTTGCCTTGTTTATCAAAGATAGGAATATTTTTTGCTCCGACAAAGAATTGCCCTTTATTCTCAGCAAAATCGCGGAAATATTGATAGTCCACATCATTGCGAACCATTGAGGCTTGCATCCCTGCACACATCACAGCAACATTTAACGCAATAAAAGTTGGACGAAAAATGTTTGATTTAGACATAAAAAAACCCTCAGAATATGGTTATTACTGAGGGTAATTGTAAAGTTATTGTAAAGATTTGTCAATTTTCTCAAACAAATCACGGGCTAGGTTATCTAACCCTTTTAAACGCTCCAACCCTCGTTTCATTAAGGTTTGACGCTGCCCATCATAACGAGAAAGCTTAATTAATGGTTCAATTAAACGTGATGCAACTTGTGGATTGCTATCATTAAGTTTAATCAACATATCCACCAAGAAACGATAACCTGAGCCATCAATGTTGTGGAAGGCTTTAGGATTCTGGCTAGCAAATGCTCCCACTACTGCCCTCACACGGTTTGGATTGTTAAAATTGAAACTTCTATGATTTAATAAGCCTTGAACGACATTCAATACATCTTCATCAGGACGAGTCGCTTGCAGAGCAAACCATTTATCCATCACTAAGCCATCTTGATACCATTGTGCTTCAAAGTCAGCTAACAATTCATCTCGGCATTCTAATTCTGCTTTGGTTGCAGCGGAAAGTGCCGCAAGCGTATCAGTCATATTATTTGCTTGATCATAGTGAGTTTTAACCAATTTCTCACCTAAATCGGTAAAGGCAAGGTAAGACAAGCAGACATTACGCAATGCACGTTTTGCGATATCTTCGCCAGTTATGCGATATTCCCTACATTTATTTGCTTTATAAAGGGCAAATAGAGGCTCTTCAAAATAAGCTGCAATTGACTCAATGAGGAACTCACGTACTTTCGCAATACCCACAGGGTCAATCGTATCGAATAACTCGGCGAAATCAGTTTCTTTCGGCATCGTCAACATTAGTGCGGTAAGTTGAGGATCTTCCACATTATCAAGCAATATCTCAATCGCAGAGCCAAACTCGTGCGAGAATTGCATCATTCCTCCTTGTTGCAAGCGGGTTAAATTCTCTTTTAATTCGCCATTAAAGAGTAATTGAATCGCATCCCAACGTACAAAATCGTTTTTCGCAAATTTCAGTAAACTAATCAATTGAGATTTGCTATAGCTGAAATCTAACTTCACTGGGGCAGAAAAATTGCACAATAACGCAGGCACTGGCTGCGTTCTCACGCCAAAAAACTCAAACGTTTGTTGGCTTTCAGTCACATTTAACACATCCGACATTTCCGCAGCTTCGCTTCTTAGCGGTAAATTTTGACCGCTTGTCGGATCAATCAATGCCACTTTAAGCGGAATATGCAAGCTGAGTTTTTCAACTTGGTCTGCTGTTGCTGGCGTATGTTGGCTTACGTTTAAGCGATAAACTTGACGAGCTTCGTCATATTCATCAGTTACCGTTAAAATTGGCGTACCTGATTGGCTATACCAACGGCGGAATTGGGCTAAATCCACGCCAGAAGCACGTTCCATTGCGGAAACAAAATCTTCACAAGTCGCTGCTGTGCCATCGTTTTCTGCCACATAAAGCTGCATCCCTTTTTGGAATTTCTCTTCACCTAAAAGCGAATGAATCATCCGAATCACTTCTGCCCCTTTTTCATATACCGTCACCGTATAAAAATTGTTCATTTCAATTACTTTTTCAGGGCGAATTGGGTGTGCCATCGGGCTCGCATCTTCGGCAAATTGTACGGTACGTAACAAACGCACATCTTCAATACGTTTTGCAGGGCGAGACCACAAGTCAGAGGTAAATTCTTGATCGCGGAATACGGTTAAGCCCTCTTTTAAACTTAACTGGAACCAATCTCGACAAGTAATGCGGTTACCCGTCCAATTATGGAAATATTCGTGTGCGATCACACTTTCGATATTAATGTAATCTTCATCAGTTGCGGTTTCTGGTTTTGCTAATACGAACTTAGAGTTAAAGACATTCAAGCCCTTATTCTCCATCGCTCCCATATTAAAGAAGTCAACAGCCACAATCATATAGATATCTAAATCGTATTCTAAACCGAAACGATCTTCATCCCATTTCATCGCACGTTTTAAACTTTCCATCGCCCAGCCTGCACGGTCTAAGTTACCCTTATCAACATAGATCTCAAGTGCCACTTCACGCCCGCTTTTGGTAACAAATTTATCTTGCAATAAATCAAAATCACCTGCCACCAACGCAAACAGATAGCTTGGTTTGAAGAACGGATCTTCCCACTCAACCCAATGGCGACCATCCGCCAATTCGCCTTGTGCAATGCGGTTACCGTTCGACAGTAAGAACGGATATTTTTCCTTACTCGCGGTGATTTTTGTGCGATATTTTGCAAGTACGTCTGGTCTGTCTAGCATATAAGTAATTTGACGGAAACCTTCTGCTTCGCACTGCGTACAAATCCCATCGCCCGACTGATACAAACCCTGCAATGAGGTGTTTTGAGCTGGATTTAAGGCGGTTTCAATTTGCAATTGGAATTTATCCGCTTGCTCTGCTACATTCACCGTCAATGATTCCTCATCTCGTTCAAACTCAACGTGTTCTTGTCCATTCAGTTTTAACGAGAGAAAATCAAAACTGTGCCCATCTAATTTCAGATGAGTCGCCCCTTCAGTTTTACGCTCAACATTGAATACAGAAGTCACAAATGTTCTGTCTGCATCAAGTTGAATGTCTAAATAAATCTCCGTGATCGTGAAATCAGGAGCACGATAGTCCTTACGGAATTTTGCTTTTGGTTGCATATATTATCCTTTCATTTATTAAATCAACCACTTACGCTTCATATAGATTGAGATCACTCTCATTCAGTCGAGTTTTAAACCGACGATGCAACCACATATATTGTTCGATCGCATTGAGAATTTCACCTTCAACTACTTTATTCATTTTAGTTGCAGTTTGAACATCATCTTCACAATCTGAAAAATCAACCGCTGGGCTGATTTTTACAGTATAACCCGAAAAATCCTCATTTCGTATTGGCGAAAATGGTACAACCTTTGTTTGTGGAGCAGATTTTAAAAGCATTCTTGTTCCTGCTGTCGTGCAAGCTTCTTTTACTGCAAAAAAGGGAACAAATACGCTGTTTTTTCGACCGTAATCGTGATCTGGGGCATACCAAATAGTTTCTCCAGCTTTTAATGATTTAATCATTCCACGTAAATCACTACGATTGAGCATTGCTTTATTTGAGCGAATTCTACCGCGAAATTGGATCCAATCGAGTAATAGATTATCATTAGGGCGATAAACGCCTATCCCTTGATGATGTAATCCTACAATTCTTGCACCTAGTTCAAGTGTTAAAAAATGCACACCGACGAAAAGAATTCCTGTATTTTTAGGTACATTTTTTAAATGCTCAATGCCTTCCACTTTCGACCATTTTAAAATACGTTTATCTGACCAGAACCACGCCATTCCTGTTTCAATAATAGCCATTCCGACAGATTCAATGTTTTTCGCTAAAATTTGTTCAATTTGCTCTTGAGGATAATCAGGAAAGCACAATTCAAGATTACGTTTAGCGATACAAATACGACGTTTTCCAAAGCCAAGCTTGGCAAATAGTTTGCCTAATCCTTTACCTAAAAATACCAATACGGGGTAAGGCAGCGCTAAAATAAGCTTAAAAATACCAAGCCCAAACCATAAGCCCCAATATCGAGGTTTTAAGAAAGCAGACTGAAAAGGAGGAAGTTGTTTGTTTTCTATCATAGATTATGTATGTTGATTTCTGTAGTGCTAAATTATAGCCAAAAGACAATAAAAAATGTTAAGTTGATCACAAATTTGAAATTTAATGAAAAATTATTCTTGAAAGGTTGGAGCAAAAGGCATATTTTAAAACCATCAAGAACAACTAAACTAACGAAGAGGAAAACGTTATGTCACTCAATATCTCTAGCAAACAAATGGACATTACCCCTGCAATCCGTACTCATATTGAGGAGCGTTTAGCGAAATTCGATAAATTTCAACTCCAATTGATTAACCCACATTTCATTATCATTAAACAGCCTAATAGCTATGAAGTGGATGCAACCATTGGTTCGCCTCTAGGTGATTTAGTTGCTAAAGCAGAAAATGAAGATCTGTATAATGCAATCAATGATCTTGCGAAAAAATTAGAAGCTCAGCTCATTAAATTAAAAGAGAAAAAAGAACACTAATCTTTAATCGATAAAATACAAAAGCCAAGTGGCAAAACAAAATGCCATTTGGCTTTTTTGTATCTTTACTCTGGTAAAAATAACGGCCCTAGTGCAGTTTTAGGAATACCAAAATGCTCAGGATAATGCACATCGACCAAATATAAACCTTCTGCTTTTGCCGTTGGTGCAGCTAACTTGCGATCTTTTTGTTCAAGCAACCACTTAATCCATTCGACAGGCTGAGCCCCTTTACCTACCTCAATCAAACTGCCCACAATATTACGCACCATATGATGCACAAAAGCATTCGCTTGAATATCCACGATAATATAATTTCCCATTCGAGATACATTGAGATGATGAATATTTCGCCAAGGCGTATGTGACTGACATTTGGCTGCACGGAAAGACGAAAAATCATTTTCACCCAATAAAAATTGCCCAGCTTCGTGCATTTTTTCGTGATCAAGGTCACAGTGATAATAGGAAACACCGTGCGGTAAAATCGCAGAACGTAGTTTGCGGTTTAAGATAATATAACGATAACGACGAGCAGTTGCACTAAAACGTGCGTGAAAATCTTCAGGCACATCCACCGCCCACTTCACCGAAATATCATCAGGCAGATGTGCATTTGTACCGAAACACCAACTTTCTAAAGGACGTTGCACCTCTGTTTCGAAATGCACGACTTGCCCCGTACCATGTACGCCAGAATCTGTCCTTCCCGCACAAAACACTTCGATCTGAGAATTAGCAATAACGGATAATGCCTCTTCTAGTTTTTGTTGTACGCTCAATACACTCTCTTGACGCTGCCAACCAAAATATTGGCAGCCATCATACTCAATCCCTAACGCGATTTTCATTTGAATTTATTTTTTAATTAATGTTAAAAATTCTTTACGAACATCACGATCGTCTAAGAAAACGCCGCCAAAAGCCGATGTTACTGTATAACTATTCGTATCTTTCACACCACGACATTTCACGCAGAAATGGGTTGCTTTTACATACACCGCAACATCTTCGGTTTCCAAAATCGTCTGAAAAGCAGTTAAAATCTGTTCAGTAAAACGCTCTTGTACTTGCGGACGTTGTGCAAAAAATTGCACCACACGATTGATTTTTGATAACCCGATCACCCATTTTTTCGGATAATATGCCACCGCCACTTTACCATCAATGGTCACAAAATGGTGTTCACAGGTAGAAGTCAAAGTAATGTCATCCACCAACACCATTTCGCTTACCTTCATACGATTCTCAATGTTAGTAATTTTCGGGAAAGTTGCATAATCCAAACCGCTGAAAATTTCATCAATATACATCTTCGCTAAACGATTTGGTGTTTCTTCAAGGCTATCATCTTGCAAATCCAAACCAAGCAATTCCAATACTGAACGCATATGTGCTTGAATTTCAGCACGACGGCTGTCTTTATCTTTGGTGTGTGGCACAGTGGGGGTTTCAATACCTTTGGCAAGCAACGCATTACGCACTTTCTGTGCTTCGTCTGAAAGACCTAAAATAGGTGAGATCGTTGTCATTTGGTTTCCTCTCAATTTAAGGTGGGAATTTTAACAAATTGACATCGAAAAAAATAGCTCTAAAATCTAAGGAATTGATTTAATAGCCTTATTCTTCCTATGTTTTACTATCGTTTTAACGCAAACTTGGTTCCAAAGAATCAACAAAATTTGATCAAGCAACTATTCACTTGCAAAAATTTTGAAAAATCAGACCGCTTGCTCGGTTTTTCAAAAGGGCGAGGTATTGCATGGTTTTTAAATACTCAAGCGGAATTAGGAGTAAACTGCGTTCTGCGTCATTATCGAAGAGGCGGATTATTTGGCAAAATCATCAAAGACCACTACTTTTTCAACGGTATTGAACACACACGAGCTTTTCAAGAATTTAACTTGCTAGAAAAAATGCACTCTTGGGGGCTTCCTGTTCCTCGCCCAATTGCTATTCAAATTGAGAAAAAGTATTGCTGTTACCGTGCCGATATTATGATCGAAAAAGTTGAAAATACACGTGATTTAAGTCAGATTTTACGAAATAGAACACTGACTGATGAGCAATATCAGCAAATCGGAAAACTTATCCGACAGCTACACGATCATCAAGTACATCACACAGATCTTAATATTCACAATATTTTACAAGATACAAGCGGTCAATTTTGGCTTATCGATTTCGATAAGTGCTATATTCAACAAGGCGATAGCTGGAAAAAACACAATTTAGACCGCTTGTTAAGATCGTTTCACAAAGAGCAAAACCGACTAAATATTCACTTTAGTGAACAGAATTGGCAGGCTTTGATGAATGGGTACCAAAAAGTATAAAAGATGGATACCCATGTCTTTTTACCCTTTACTAATAGCAAATCCATATAGCCAATTTATACATTATTGGAGCAAAAATAGAAGAAAGCACACCGCAAGCCACTAGTGCGATTGAGCTATAACTCCCTGTTTTTACACTGTATTCCATACAACGCCCTGTACCTAATGCGTGGGAAACTGATCCCATCGTTAAACCTATTGCACGTACATTTCGTACGCCCAACCAATGTAAAATAGAGAAACCAAAAACAGAACCCAATAAACCTGCAATCATTACACCCACAGCAGTAATCGCAGAGCTTCCGCCGATTTGTCCTGCAATCGCAATCGCAATCGGTGTTGAAACGGATTTAGGAATAATAGTCGCTAAAATATCTTGATGTGCCCCCAGAATCACAGCAAAGAATACCCCTGTGAACATTGCGACAAAGGTACTAAAAAGTAATACTGCCATAATAGGCTTCCATTTTTTGCGAATTTGTGAAAGCTGTTCATAAAAGGGTAAAGCTAAAGCAACAACCGAAACACCAAGTAAATTATTTAGCGGGAAATTACCTTGATAGTAAGAATGATAGGGAATATCAAAAAAATAGAGCAATGCCACCACAATCACCAACGCAATCAGGAATGGATTTAGCACGCTGGAACGCAGTTTTCTGCTGATTTGTTGCCCTGCAAGAAAAGCAAAAATGGTTAGAAGAGAAAAGAGATAAATCATAGCTGCCTCTATTTATATCGATGGAACATTTTTTGTGCGAATAAACCGATTAACACTAACGATAAAGTGGTGCTAAGGATATTAGCGAGCAGGAATGAGACTGCGTGCGAATATAACACATCCACGTGTTCAATAATTTCTGCACAGACAGGAATGAAAAACACGGTCATATAACGTGTTAATGGACGAGCACTCGGCGTAACCCACTCCACTTTAACCACACCAATTACAAGGCAAGCGAAGAGTAATAACATTCCCCAGATGCTATCTGAAATACCTATTGGAATTAAGTAGGCAATCAGCTTCCCTAGATAAAGCATTCCAAAGAGCAAAGCAAGTGAGAGTAAAAGGCGAATGACTTTGAAAATCACAGTTCCTCCTAAAAACAAGCGGTATCATTTCACCTACTTTTTGCAAATCACAATCGAATTTTTTTATGATTTGTAAAAAATAAGCCAAATTATACCGTTTTAGAAGTAATAAAATTTGATTTAGCTTAAGGTTTTTTCAAAAAATCTACCACTTTCCCTAAATCCCTTGTGCGTTTTGAGGGCGGTAAACTCTTGAGGAAGGTTGCACCATAGTTGCGCATTACCAAACGGTTATCGCAAATAATCACCACACCGCGGTCGGTAACATCTCGAATCAATCGCCCTACTCCTTGCTTTAAGGTAATAACCGCTTCTGGAATTTGAATATCGTTAAAGGGATCACCACCTTGCAAGCGGCAATCTTCCATTCTAGCTTTAAATAACGGTTCATCAGGCGAGGTAAACGGCAGTTTATCGATGATCACCAAAGACAAATCATCGCCTCGCACATCAATGCCCTCCCAGAAACTTTGAGTAGCCACCAGCACAGAATGCTCTTCTTTGACAAATTTCTCAAGCAGTTTTGCTTTGCTAGTTTCGCCTTGCAGTAATACATTCAGGTTGGTATGCTCACGCAAATAATCGGCAAATCCTCGCATCATATAATAAGAAGTACAAAGTAAAAAACAACGCCCTTTGTTGGCTTCAATCACAGGCTTAAGCATTTCACCAAGCGTTGTGAGCGTATGCGATTTATTGCTATCAGGCAGATAACGAGGCACACAAAGCAGAGATTGTTTTTCATAATCAAACGGGCTTTGCAACACCAGTTGTTCTGCATTTGAAATACCTAAGCGATAGCAAAAATGATCGAAACTTCCGCCAACTTCAAGCGTTGCAGAAGTAAAAACCCAGCCCGATTGCAATGTTTTCATCTGTTCGCTGAATTTATCCGCCACTGTTAATGGAGTAATATGTAAGCCAAATGAACGCCCATTAGCTTCATACCAGTAGCAATAGCCTGTTACTGTGGTATCGCCAAATTTTTTGAGCAAATTTTTCACTTCGGCAAGGCGCTCAAAAATTTTATCAAGCATTTCTGAACGCCCAAGCGATTTTTTGATGACTTCACTCAAGAAATCGATATTTTCACTGATTTTGGTTAAGCCATTTACTACTTTTTGATCGGTAAAGAGTTCACGTAAATTGCCACGAACTTGCCCATCTGTTCCCATTAAGAGACGAAAATCTTGTATCGTTTTCTGCAAATGATCGGCTGCTTTACCAAGCTGTGCTAAATCTTTTAATTCCGAGCGATAAACGATGTTGCAATCTTTGCAAAGATCAAACAGCAAACGGGACGTTAGCGATTGCCCAAAATATTGGCTGGCAATATCAGGCAGCTGATGAGCTTCATCAAAAATCACCAACTCAGCTTCAGGAATCAACTCACCAAAGCCCGTTTCTTTCACTGCCATATCCGCACAAAAAAGGTGATGATTGACAACTACAATATCCGCATCCATCGCTTTTTTACGTGCTTGTACCACGTGGCAATCTTTATAATTCGGGCAGTCTGAACCTAAACAGCTTTCTGTTGTGCTGACCAATTGCGGTAAAATCGGGCTATCTTCGGCAATCGCCGTACATTCACTTAAATCGCCCGTTTTAGTGGATTGATGCCATTTTCGCACTTTTGAAAGATCATTAAGCACCGAACGATCACCTGCCACTCCCATCGCAATCAGCTGATCTAAACGTTCTAAACAGAGGTAATTCGCACGCCCTTTCAGTAAGGCGACCTTGCCTTTATATTTCAAGGCTTTTTGAATAGTAGGTAAATCGCGATTAAACAACTGATCTTGTAAGTTTTTTGAGCCTGTGGAAACAATCGTTTTCTTACCCAAAAGCAAGGCAGGTACTAAATAGGCAAAGGTTTTTCCTGTGCCTGTCCCAGCCTCTACCACCGCAGGAGTTGCAAATTTTACTGCTCTTCCGACCGCTTGTGCCATTTCAAGCTGGGCAGCTCGTGGGCGAAATCCTTGAATATTGGTGCTTAACCAGCCATCTTTACTGAAAGCATGGTCAATTTTGTCTGTGTATTTCATCGTATTTATCTAGATCACAAAAGGGCGTGTTCAACACGCCCTACGCTAAGAGCAACACAGTTGCTACAATTTCTTAATCAATAAATTAAACACCCAACAGCAATCCATCATCCGCTAATTGTTCGTGGCGGTTTTGTTGGAAAAGTTGCAACAGATCGGGCACATCCATTTGTTTACGCTTTTCGCCAGACACATCAAACGCAACTTGTCCTTGATGCAACATCACTGTGCGATCCCCATATTCCAGAGCTTGTTTCATTGAATGGGTTACCATCAAAGTGGTTAGTTTCTGTTCTCGAACAATTTTATCGGTCAGTTGCATCACAAAATCGGTTGTTTTTGGGTCAAGTGCTGCGGTGTGTTCGTCCAGCAAGAGAATGCTTGAAGGTTGAAGCGAAGCCATCAATAGGCTCACGGCTTGCCGCTGACCACCCGATAAACGCCCCATTCGGTCAGTTAAACGGTTTTCTAAGCCTAAACCTAACAGAGCCAATTTTTCATGGAAAATTTCACGTTGTTGGCGTTTAATAGCGAATGAAAAACCACGTTTTTGCCCGCGTTGATAAGCTAGTGCCATATTCTCTTCAATGGTAAGATCTTCACACGTACCCGCCATTGGGTCTTGAAACACGCGAGCAACACGATTCGCACGTTGCCAGCTACTGCTTTGATTCACATTCTGACCTTGAATTAAAATCTCACCGCTATCCACCGAACAATCGCCACTAATCGCATTCAGCATAGTAGACTTCCCCGCTCCGTTGCTACCAATAACGGAAACAAATTCGCCTTGCCCAACTGTTAATGATAAGCCTTTTAATACTAAGTTTTCAATTGCCGTGCCCTTATTGAAGGTAATGAATACATTTTTTAGCTCAATCATCATTAACCCCGTTTTGCCAAAAAGCATTGTTTTAATTTTGGTAATACTAACACAAAAACGACCAAAAGTGCTGTAATTAAATTCAGATCTTGTGGCCCAAAACCAATCGAATTTAACGCCTCATTATTCAAGGCTAATGCAATAAAACCACGATACAACACCGAGCCAATTAAAACTGCAGTAGTTAGCCAGATAATACGTTTTGCTGAGAATAATGCTTCGCCGATAATAACCGCCGCCAAGCCAATTACGATTGTGCCCACGCCGATGGAAATATCCACTCCACCATTGCTTTGTACATACAATGCTCCAGCTAACGCAATCAAGCCGTTAGAAATTGCCATCCCTAAAATGGTCATTTTATTGATGTTAATCCCTTGTGCTTTTGCCATTCGGGTATTAGTACCTGTCGCTCTTACAGCCAAGCCGATTTGAGTTGAGAAGAAAAGGTCAAATAAAATTTTGGCAATAATCACCACAAAAAACGCCATTAACAAACGCACTAATGCAAGTTGCACATCATCTTCAATTGGCATCACATCATAAATTGTCGCTTCGCCAAGCAAGGCTAGATTTGGCATTCCCATAATGCGTAGATTGATGGAATAAAGGGCAATCATCATTAAAATACTGGAAAGTAATTTTTCGATTTTAAAGCCAATGTAAAGGCTTGCCGTAATTACCCCTGCCAATGCACCCGCGAACGTGCCTAAAAGTGTCGCAATCCAAGGATTTAGACCTTGCAAGATACAAACCACACAAACTGCTCCGCCTAAAGGAAAAGAGCCATCTGCAGTTAAATCAGGGAAATCTAAAATTTTATAAGAAATCAACACGCCCAAAGCAACAAGAGCATAAATCAAACCAAGCTCCAACGCTCCAATCCAAGAGATATTACTTAAAAACTGCTGAAGAAAGTGAACGAGAATATCCATTGTAAAATTATTTTGCAAATTACACTACTAAACTAGTACGGTAATTTTAAGGGATTTCATAGAAATTTGCAATTTTTCTCGCAAATTTAGCCACTTGAGCCTAAAAGAAAAACGAAGAGAATCTTCACTTTACTATCTTAGACTAACGACTTACCATTGATAAAGTGTTCAATTTGACTAAAATTCATAAAGATTTATTTAAATCATTTTTAGTTTCAAAAAAAAGTAGGAAGAACACATTTTTTTCTTTTCTAAGAGCAAAATATTTTCTTCATCACATACTAATTCAATATCTCTCACACTTTCTTGGCGAAGAAGAAGTATAACGTGACAAGGTCTCACATAAGTCCTGCTCTTTTTTTTAAAGAACAATAGTGGTATTGGACAAAGATATTCCGTTAAATCTAATTGGTAGTTTCGCATAATTCTGGCAAAAAATAACCGCTTCATCTGGAACGATCAAGCGGCCGGGTTCTATTCCTTTTCAGTTAATGTTGTTTTATCACTAAATGCAATCAATCTTGCCACTTTATATACTTCAATTTTTTCTTGAGTATTTAAAAAAGCAGGACGATATTTTTCTTCAATTTTCGCAAAAGGAATTTGTAAATTGAGCGACAATGACTGTTTAGGCTGTAAGGTATTTTCTAGATCTAACTGCATATCTTGACTATAAACGACTTGGCGATTATGAACATAAACACTGATCCACTGAATATTAGCCATAGGTTTATCCGTATTATTCGTAATCTTATATTTAAATTGAGATAATGCCTGCCCATTTTGATCAATAATCATCTCTCGTTCTTGTGTTGTAATCGTCAAAGCATTTTGCATAGAATACGAAGCTTGATTCTCTTTTACTTCACTGTTTTTAGGTGCTGCAATAGCAAAAGAAACATTAAAAATAAATGTTGATAAGGCTATCCAGTTTAATAATTTCATTTAATTACCCTTTTATTTTTCTGCGTTCTGCCATTACTTGCCCCATTTCCGCTAATTTTTCTTGAGAGAGATGTTCCTTTCCTAATTCAAATAATGGCTCCTCAAGTGGAATATGCAAATCATAGCCCGAAATAAACCGCTTGATTAACGCCTCATCCACAGAATTTCGTTTATCCTCTAATAATTCGTTCAATTGAATCGCCAGTGCATCCCAACTCTGATGCAAATGAATATGCTGACTTTCCAGTGCATCAATCTGTTCTTGTGCTTGGGGATAAACAGCCACCAATGCAGGGAAGAAATCCCGTTCTTCGTCCTCATGATGCAACGGTGCAGAAACGTTAAAGTAGATCAAAATCTGTTGTACATCATTTTTTACAGCCTGATTCACACCATGCTCAGCCAAATAAGCAGGTAAAATTTGTAACTGCTTGCAAAAGCGTTTTACCTTACTATGACAAGCATAAAGCATATCAACTGGCTCTGCCCAAGTTGCGAATTGTTGTGGTTCAAATTGTTGCATATTATGCCTCTTTTTTAAATAAACTTAACAAAAACAATGCCCCCGCACACACTACTACTGATGGTCCCGCGGGAGTGTCTTTAATCCCTGAAAGGAACAGTCCGAGAGAGACCGCAATGATGCTAAAAACAGTGGCATAAATAACCATTGCTTCTGGTGTGCGAGCGAAACGTCTTGCCGTGGCCGAGGGAATAATTAAAAGTGAAGTAATAATTAACGCCCCAACAAATTTCATACTCAAGGCAATTGTTAATGCGGTAAGAAGCATCAGTAATAATCGCACACGAGCAACATTCAATCCTTCAACTTGCGCCAATTCTGGGCTAATCGTAATAGAAAGTAGTTTAGACCAGAAGAAGGCTAAAATTCCACCAATCACAATGACACCAATACCGATAAAAATAACATCGTTAAAGTTGATCGCCAAAAGATCACCAAAGAGGTAAGACATTAAATCTACGCGGACATTATCAAGCAAACTAATCGTAATCACCCCAAGTGAAAGGCTACAATGGGCGATAATGCCGAGTACGGTATCAACTGAATAGTTGGTTTTGTGCTCAAGCCAGACTAAAGCCATTGCGAGAATAACTGTCATCACGATCACGGCAATATAAGGATCAACCTCAAGAAAGATGCCTAGTGCCACGCCAAGCAGTGCCGAGTGAGAAAGCGTATCACCAAAATACGCCATTTTCCGCCAAACAACAAAAGCACCAAGCGGTGCGGTAATCAGTGAGAGTAATAAGCCTGCAAGCCAGGCAGGAAGTAAAATATCAAGCATAATGTTACAGGAGGTCGAATTTGCAAATATTTCTGCAAATCCCACCGCTTTTTTCTATTTATATTGGACTATCTATATCGTTTCTGTGGACTTTGAGCATCTTGAGCTTTCAGCCACGCCATTTTTTCTTTGATCTGTTTTTCCATTCCACGCTCAGTTGGAAAATAGAATGCGGTATCTTTCAACTGAGGTGGGAAATAATTTTCACCTGCGGCATAAGCGTTCAATTCATTGTGAGCATAACGATACTCATCGCCATAACCCAGTGATTTCATCAACTGTGTTGGTGCATTACGTAAATGCTCTGGCACATCATAATCTTTCGCCTCTTTTGCCAAACGTTTTGCCTCATTGAACGCCGTATAAACTGCATTGCTTTTTGGGGCAACAGCCAAATAAATGACCGCTTGTGCAATAGCTCGCTCGCCTTCATAAGCTCCTACTCTGGTATAGCAATCCCAAGCGTTAATCGCAATTTGCATCGCACGTGGATCGGCATTCCCAATATCTTCAGAGGCAATGGCTAATAATCGGCGTGCAACATAAAGTGGATCACCGCCTGCAGTTAAAATGCGGGCATACCAATATAATGCACCATCAGGCGAAGAGCCTCGAATAGATTTATGTAGTGCTGAAATTAGATCGTAATAGTGATCTCCTCCTTTATCAAAACGGGCTTGTCGTTCGCCTAAAATTTCTGTTAACAAGGATTTATTGAGTAACTTGCCTTTTGCGGTCGTTTCCGCCATATCCGACATTAACTCTAAGCAATTTAATGCATAACGAGCATCACCATTCACATAATCGGCAAGTAAATCAAGTACTTCATCTTCAAATACAAAAATCTCGCTGCCCAAGCCCCGCTCTTTATCGGTCAAAGCTTGCTCTAATACACTTAGAATATCTTGCTTTTGAAGTGGTTTGAGAATGTAAATTCGAGCCCGAGAAAGCAAGGCATTATTTAATTCAAAGGATGGATTTTCGGTTGTTGCACCAATAAAAATAATCGTGCCATCTTCAATATGAGGCAAAAACGCATCTTGTTGGCTTTTATTAAAACGATGCACTTCGTCCACAAACAGCACCGTTCTTCTACCTGTTTGCTGATTTAATTTTGCTTTATCAATGGCTTCACGGATCTCTTTAATGCCAGATGTTACTGCTGAAAGACGCTCTACTTCTGCATTCAGATGATACGCAATAATCTCTGCTAATGTGGTTTTACCCGTGCCAGGGGGACCCCAGAAGATCATTGAATGAGCTCGTTGCATTGCAATCGCTTTTTGCAGTGGCTTGCCTTCGGCAATTAGATGCGATTGTCCACGATATTCTGCCAGTGTACGAGGGCGCATTCGGGCTGAAAGCGGTCGAAAATCTTCAGCAAAATCTAAAGAGAGAGTGCTCATTTTTCCCTCCTCTAACGTAAACGTAATTGACGACGAATTTGTCTCATGAGCAAGAAGACCCAAGACCAGAGAATACCGCTAATTACTGCTCCAATAATTTCTTGACTATTGAAAGTAGCGGAATGCAACAGTGTACCAATTAAATAGATAAAAATGCGAATGGCAATAATATAAGCAATTACAATCATACCTTGTAACCAAAGAGAGAGATTTCGCAAAATAAGATGGTGTTTTGCAACAAAATAGATCGCTATAGAAAGCACAAGTGCGTGAACACCAAGCACTGAGCCTAAAATCAAATCCCAAATGATGCCAGCTACAAAAGCCGTACCCACACTGACTTTATCAGGCAGTGCCAATGCCCAATAAATCAACACAAGAATAAGCCAAGAAGGGCGAAAGCCTTGCAAACCAACAGGCCAAGGCATAATTTCTAAAATCAAGGCGACCACAAAAATAAACGCCAACACAATAATTTGGAAAAGTGGATGCTGTCGCATTATTCTGCTCCCTGTTCAGTATGATGTTCTTGATCTTGCACAGGTTCTGGTTGAGCTGCAGGGTTATCCGAAGCTTCATCTGTTTGATCAAGAACCTCTGGTTTCTCTTCTGACTTATCCTCAACCTGCTCTTTCTTATTTGTTAAATTACGCAAACGATCAATTGGGCTAACGCTACGACGACGCTCTTCAACCACCTCTCGCACTTCTTGAGGAGAAAGGGCTTGGGCTTTACGCATTTCGTCGTTAATTGGCCAAAGTAACAGCAAGTAACGTAAGCGGTCTAAAGAAGCAAGCGGTTTTGCAATAATTCGAGCAAATTGGCTTTTTGTATCATTGGTTACACTTTCTACAATTGCTACGGGATAACCTTCAGGAAAGCGACCACCTAAGCCCGAAGTAACAAGTACATCGCCTTTCACAATATCAGTCGAACGAGGCAGATTATCGATAACAAGTTCGTCATTATGCCCTGTACCATTTGCAATGCCTCGCACATCATTACGTAATACCTGCACAGGCACCGCATGAGTAATATCGGTAATCAGCAACACTCGACTCATATTTTCACCTACCGAGATCACCTGTCCTACAACCCCACGCTCATCAATCACAGCCTGCCCAACATAAGCACCTGTTTTTTGCCCTTGATTGATAACTACTTGCTGGCGATAAGCATCCATCTCTGAGGTTAAAACTTCAGTGATTTTCTTATATTCATCTTGACGCAATGGTGAGCCTAACAGCAAACGCAGACGCTGGTTTTCAACTTTTAGCTGATCGAGTAACAACAAATCGGCATTTTTCTCGCGAAGTTGCTCTTTTAACACTCGGTTCTCAAGCTGCAATTTGTTAGTATCAATAAAATTATCACTGATGCCATCTAACACAGAGCGAGGTGTATTGGCAAAATAATATAAGCCACTGACTGCGGTTTCGAGCATATTACGGATTTGGATCATCGCACTGCTTCGACCATCTAATGTAATCAGCGTGATTGAAATACAAATTGCAAAGAAGAGGCGAACCCCTAAAGAGGGGGCTTTCGCAAAAATTGGCTTCATAGAGTTGCTAATAAAATGAAAAGAGTTGGGGTTAAATAGAAAATGGACATAAGCTGATGTCCATTTCTATTTTTGAATAATTAGCCGATATTACTCATCATGGCTGAAAACATCGCCACCGTGCATATCGATCATATCTAACGCTTTACCACCACCGCGAGCCACACAAGTTAATGGTTCTTCAGCAGTCACCACCATCACGCCTGTGCAGTCAGATAACAAGCGGTCTAAATTTTTCAATAAAGCACCACCGCCCGTTAATACCATACCACGTTCGAAAATATCAGCTGCTAATTCTGGTGGGCATTGTTCTAACACCGCTTTTACTGCATCTACAATTCCAGTTAATGGCTGTTCGATTGCTTCTAACACGTGTTTTGAATTTAAAGTGAACGTACGAGGAGCTCCTTCTGCAAGGTTATGACCGTGTACTTCCATCTCTAAAATATCATCATCATTTTCAATTTTTGCTGTTGCGATCTCTTTTTTGATACGTTCTGCGGTAGCTTCACCAATCGCTGAACCGAAATGACGGCGCACATAAGCAACAATCGCTTCATCTAATTTATCGCCACCGATGCGCACAGAGCTTGAGTACACAATACCATTTAATGAAAGCACAGCCACTTCGGTTGTACCACCACCAATATCAATAACCATAGAACCTGTTGCTTCATGGACTGGCAATCCAGCACCAATAGCTGCAGCCATTGGCTCTTCAATTAAATAAACTTCGCGAGCACCCGCACCAATTGCAGACTCTTTAATTGCACGGCGTTCAACCTGCGTTGCACCTGCTGGCACACACACTAACACACGAGGGCTTGGACGCATAAAGTTATTGCTATGCACCTGTTTAATAAAATGCTGCAACATTTTTTCTGTTACAAAAAAATCAGCAATTACGCCATCTTTCATCGGACGAATCGCCATAATACTTTTTGGCGTACGACCAAGCATCAATTTTGCATCTGAACCAACAGCAGCAATACTTTTTAACGATCCCATTCTATCCTGACGCACTGCCACTACAGAAGGCTCATCAAGCACAATACCCTGTCCTTTTACATAAACTAACGTATTTGCTGTACCAAGATCGATTGATAAATCGTTAGAAAATAATCCAAGAAATTTTTTAAACATAAAAAGAAATCCGTTATTTATTGTTATTCACGCACCACCGACCGCTCCAAAGCGATCCAAAAATTGCCGTATAATATAGCAAAAAATAGGCATTTATTTCAACGAATAATTTGGGCGTTTTGAGATAAACTTTACTTAAAGTTGCATTATTAAACGCCAAGCATACATGATAAGACTTGCTGCAATCACAAACATTATCACACCCGTAATAAAATCTAGCATCTGCCAAGTACGGCGTTTAGCAAGGTAAGGGGCAAAAAATCCCGCTCCATAACCTATCCCAAAAAACCAAATGAATGAGCAACTTAATGCTCCAAATAAAAAAGCAATTTTCTCGCTGAAAGCGAGTTTTCCTCCAATCGCACCTAAAATCGCTACCGTATCAATATAAACGTGCGGATTTAAAAACGTAACAGCAAAAGTAACCATCAAGATACGTTTTAAACTTGTTATATTTTCACTACTCTGCGTTAAAGCTCCATCTGCTTTAAATATATTTAGAAAAGATTGACTTCCATACGTAAAAAGAAAAACAGCTCCAAGAATAGCTAGAAGCAAGCTCACAACAGGCAATCGACTAATCAATTCTCCAAGCCCTAATACACCAACCGTCATCAAAAACACATCGCCTAGAAAACAAATTAATGCAACAGCAAAAACGTGCTGTTTTAAAATGCCTTGCTTAAGTAAAAAAGCATTTTGTGCCCCAATGGAAACAATCAACCCAAAGCAAACAATTAGACCTTGAATAAAAAACTCCATTATACTCTCCAAAAATAAGCGATTCATTTTCGTAAAACTCTTACAAAAATCAACCGCTTGTATATTTTAAATCAACTTATTACTCAACTACTTGCCCTACAATTGAGCGGGTATCCAAACGCACTTCCGTAAGTTTTACTTTCACCTTCTGCCCGATTTGGTAGGTTTTTTCGCCTTTGATGTAAATCGCTAACTCTTCAGGGCGGAAATCCATTTCGGCTTTCTCATCGTGAAGGCTTGAGAACGGGACAAAAATAGAGGCGCCATTTTCAATCACTCTTGCACGCAAACCACCACGGGAAACATCAGCAAGTTCGCACTCAAATTCAACCGCTTGTTCCACCATTGGATGCAAGTAGCGAGCGTAAAGCCAATCTGCAATATCGCGTTCTACCATTCGGTTTTGCTTACGTGCTTCTTGCAAGCGGTCTAAAATACTCTGCTCTACACCATGTACCTCTTTATCTACCAACACTTGCTTAATTAAACGGTGATTTACCATATCGCCATATTTACGGATTGGTGAGGTCCAAGTCGCATAATGGCTAATACCCAAGCCAAAGTGCGGAGCAACTTCTGCTTTAAATTCAGCAAACGTGAGATAACGACGCAAACGTAGTTCCAAGAAGTTTTCAGGGAACTCGCGCACATCACGTTGCATTGCACAATAGCCTTCTAATGTTGCCAATTTTTCTGCAGAATAACGATCATTAAGCTCAGAAAGTTGATCTTCTGCTGTGGTTTCATCGGTTAAAGTATTTAACAAGAAGGTTCTAACGGCTTCCATATTTTTCGGGTCGAAGCCTGCGTGCGTGTTAAATACGCCCGTTTTTGCGTGATTTGCCAAGAATTGTGCCGCACAAATATTGGCTATAATCATACACTCTTCGATGATTTGGTTAGCAATACGGCGGAATTCTAAGTGAATGTCACGCACAGAACCATCTTCATTTAAGTCAAATGAATAATCGCCTTGCTCATTGAACATCAAGGCATTTTCTTTACGCCAGTTGATGCGAGCTTGGGTGAATTGATATAGCCAATCAATCTGCTGTTTCACTTGTTCATTTTCAGGCTGCCACGCATTTTCCACGCTCTCCAAATAATCTGAAACATGGTCGTAAACCAATTTCGCTTTGCTCTCCACCCAAGCTGAAACAAACTCCACTTCTTTGTTAATATTGCCCGCTAAATCGGTTTCGATATAACCCACTAATGCAGGGCGTTTCGCATTTGGTACTAACGAGCAAAGATCATCCGATAATTCACGCGGTAACATTGGAATGTTAAAGCCAGGTAAGTAGTTGGTAAAACAACGTTGGCGAGCCGCTTTTTCAATCGCCGAATTTTCAGGAATATAGGCAGTCGGATCGGCAATAGCTACCACTAAACGCCAGCCCGTTTGTGTGCCATTCTCTTCAATTGGCTGAATAAACAGGGCATCATCCATATCTTGCGTACTTTCGCTGTCAATGGTGGTGAAATAAAGATCGGTTAAATCTTGACGTGTTAATTCATCATTTAAACTATAACTTTTCTCAGTTGCCACAGGCTCACGCGGTTGTTCGTGGCGAGCCAATGTTACCCACCACGGGGCGAAATTATCGCTTTCGTGGCAAATAAATTGCGTCACTTGGGCAAAGAAAAAACGATCATCACGCAATGGGTGGGTTTTAAGTTGTGCCACAATCCAATCACCGTTTTCCAATTTTTCTTTTACACTTTTGTGTGTATTGGCTGAAATGATATTTTTAATGCTTGGATGATCCACTACAAGCTGTAATTTACCCTCGCGATTGTAGCGAACTTGAGCGATAAAGCGCCCTAACATCGGTTCAATTAAGCTATCAATTTCTACTGAAGCCTTATCACCCTCACGTTTTACCACCGCTTTTACAGTATCACCGTGCATCACTTTTTTCATTTCCGTAGGAGGAATAAAAAAGCTCTCTTTTTCGCATTCTAAAAAGCCGTAAGATTTATCGGTCGCTTTAACGCGTCCTTCCGCATATTCTTTATTAGCTTCCATTTGTTGTTTTAATTGAGTCAAAAGGGGATTGTTTGAAAACATAATTCTCTCTTAATAAAAAGCCCACCCTCTACAAGGGCGGGCAAAAAATGGTTAATTTTAGTTCAATTTAGGCAATTATTCCGCACTAATATCACCCATTGCCACGATGCTAAAACCTGCATCTACGTGAACTACTTCACCTGTGATACCACCAGCTAAGTCTGAACATAAGAATGCAGCTGAGTTACCCACATCTTCAATCGTTACAGTACGGCGTAAAGGAGCTGTTTTCTCAAAATTAGACAACATTTTTTTGAAGTCTTTAATACCAGAAGCTGCTAAAGTACGGATTGGACCTGCAGAAATCGCATTTACACGAATACTTTCTTTACCTAAATCTGCTGCCATTACGCGTGTGCTTGCTTCTAATGACGCTTTTGCTAAACACATTACGTTGTAGTTAGGAATTGCACGCTCAGCACCTAAGTATGAAAGGGTTAATAATGCTGAGTTAGGGTTTAAGAATGGGCGAGCCGCTTGTGCCATTGCCACAAAGCTGTATGCACTTATGTCATGTGCAATGCGGAAACCTTCACGAGTTGCTGCTGCCACATAGTCGCCATCTAATTGGTCTGCTGGTGCAAAACCAATTGAGTGAACGAAACCGTCAAATTTTTCCCAACGTTGGCTTAATTGTGCGAAACAATCTGTGATGTTTTGATCTTCGGCAACATCCATCGGTAAAATGATGTCTGAACCGAACTCTTTTGCGAACTCTTCTACACGACCTTTTAATTTATCGTTTAAATAAGTGAACGCAAGTTCCGCACCTTCGCGGTGCATCGCTTGTGCAATACCGTATGCGATTGAACGATTGCTTGCTAAACCTGTGATTAAAATGCGTTTACCAGTTAAAAAACCCATAATTTTTCCTCTTTAAAAATTTTTGCAAATTATATAGAAATTTCGCCGCTTGGGGGATTATTTCTGCTTGGTCGGACGTTTCCAGCCTTGAATATGTTTTTGTGCCACACGGGTAATCACTAATTCGCCTTCGCCTACGTTTTTGGTAATGGTCGCACCTGCACCAATGGTTGCACCTTTGGCAATTTCCACAGGAGCAACTAATTGGCTGTCTGAACCGACGAATACATCATCACCAATAACGGTTTTGAATTTGTTTGCTCCATCGTAGTTGCAAGTAATCACGCCCGCACCTACATTCACATTGCTACCAATTTCTGCATCGCCAATGTAGGTTAAGTGATTCACTTTTGAGCCTTTACCCACAGTCGCTTTTTTGATTTCCACAAAGTTGCCCACGTGTGCTTCTTCGGCTAATTCTGCCCCTGGGCGTAAGCGTGAGAATGGACCAATCGCCGATTTCGCACCCACCACAGAATCTTCCAACACAGAGTAAGGTTTGACTTCCACATTATCGCCAATTACCACATTTTTCAGTACACAACCTGCACCGATTTTCACATTGTTACCCAGTTTCACAGAGCCTTCTAAAATCACGTTCACATCAATGGTTACATCTTTGCCGTGCTCAATCATTCCGCGAATATCAAAACGGTTTGGATCAAGTAAAGTCACACCTGCAAGCATCAATTTTTCCGCTTGTTTTTTCTGATAGAAACGTTCAAGAGTAGCTTGTTGCAGACGGTTATTTACACCCTCAACTTCTAAAAATTCCGTTGCTTGCACTGCTTGCACTTGATTGCCTTCTGCATTCGCCATCGCAATTACATCAGTAATGTAATACTCGCCTTGTGCATTGTTATTATTCAAGTTGCCAAGCCATTTTTTGAAGCTTGCACCACTTGCAACCATTACGCCCGTGTTAATTTCTTGGATTTTGAGCTGTTCTGCATTCGCATCTTTTTGCTCAACAATCGCCACCACAGAACCATTTTCACGAATAATACGACCGTAACCCATTGGGTTGTCTAATTCTACAGTTAATAATGCGATCCCATTTTTAGGTTTCGCTGCAATGAGGCGTTCTAATGTTTCTTTTTGAATTAATGGACCATCGCCATAAAGCATTAACACATTTTCATCATCAGCAAAGAAAGGGGCGGCTTGTTGCATTGCGTGTCCTGTGCCAAGCTGTTCTGCTTGGAAAACCCAATTCACAGGCTCTGCAGCTAAACGATCTTTTAATAAATCTGCACCGTGACCGTAGATTAAGTTGATTTGACGTGCATCAAGTTGTTTTACCGTATCAATCACGTGTTTTACCATCGGTTTACCCGCAATTGGGTGTAATACTTTTGGTAAGTCAGAATACATACGCGTACCTTTGCCCGCGGCTAAAATCACCACGCTTAATGGTTGTGTCATAAAAATGTCCTTTTAAAAGAAAAATTAGGCATATTCTATCAGAAAATAGAGCCCTACAACAGTAGGCAAAATTACCTTATAAATCATATAATTACATATGTGAACTTTATTTGCGAAACTTTTTCTTCCTACTTAATGGGTAAACGCAAAATTCAAATGCATCTCAAAAAACTACTTTTCCTTTACAAAATTAAACTAGGGGGCTGTACTAGATAACGACTAAAAATCCCATTTAGATTAAAATAAACTCATTGAACTGTTTGTCGCAGGTGTCACAGCAAGAACAGTCAGTGAATTGGTTAACGTAAACAAAAATACAGCCGCTTATTAATTTCATCAATGACGCTTGCTTACTCATCTATCAAACAAGCCCACATTTGGAAATATTTGAAGGCGAGATTGAAGCCGATGAAAGCTATTTCGGCGGTACTTGAAAAGGCAAACGTGGTCGCATTGCCGTGGGAAAAGTCACGGTATTCGGGCTTCTCAAACAAAATGGCAACGTTTATACCGTCGTCGTCCCTAATGCGCAATCAGCGACATTATTGCCAATTATCCGAGAGAAAGTTAAGCCTAATAGCATACGGATACCTTTCGTAGTTATGATGTGCTTGATATCAGTGAATTTAGCCATTTTCGCCTCAATTACAGCACGCATTTTGCTGAAAATCATAACCACATAAATGGAATTGAGAATTTTGGGAATCAAGCAAAATGCCATTTACGGAAGTTTAATGACATTCCCAAAGAGTATTTTGAAAGGGATGTTTGGTCTAGTTATCTAGTATAGCCCCAAAAATGATTTATTAAAGTAAGTATGGGGCGGAGCAACGCCCCATATTTTTAATAGTCAGAGATAATTTTGCATTTTGGAAGCCGTTTTTTCAGCCATTTTATATCATTTTTACTAATTAGGTTACCTGAAATATCTAAATTAGTTAAATTTTTAAGCTTGGCTAAATAAGATATATCATGAATTTTATTTTTACTTAAAACTAAATACTCAAGTTTAGTTAGTTTATCCAATGGTGAGATATCATAGATTAAATGACCTCTAAGACTTAAGAAAGTTAAATTTTTAAGTTCCTGTAAAGATTTAATAGAGGTGATACCTTTAATTCCTCTTTTTTTAGGATAGAAATAATTTTCTGGGTTATTATCTAAATTTAGTTTTATCAATTTTTTCATTGTACTTAGGCTAGATATGTCAGTAATATTGTTCTTACAAAGATATAACTCTTTTAAATTTACTAAGCAATGATTTTTATCGAATAATTTTTCTGTTCTATTATAGTTGCAATTTAAATATTCTAACTTGCTAAGTACACTTAATGGTGATAGATCATTAATATGGTTACAGGAACAATCTATATAGGTTAATTGTTTTAGATTCGCTAATGGTGAAACATCTTTTACCCAATTTCTATAAAAATCTAGCTCTTTCAATTTCTTTAGTTTTTTTAGAGGGGAAAGATCTCTCACCCTATTTTCTCGGAAATTAAGATGTTTTAAATGAATAAGAAAAGAGAGCGGAGAAATATCTTTCTCTTTAAGTTTGGAATCTGGAATATCATAGGGATAGTATTCAGGAATCTCTGTTATAACATTTATTTTGGCTAAATAATTAATATAATTAATCGGGTTGACTCTAATATCATAAAATTTATCCGAGAAACGTAATTTTTTAGAATTATTTTCTTTTTTGAAAAATCCGTCCCAGCGTTTAGTTAAAATTCGTTCATTTCCTTTTAATTCATCGTAGTCATAGAATAAGAAATCTTCCAACTCTCTTGTTAAACAATCTATAAATAATTCTTTCCATTTTTTATCAAGATCATTCCACCAAGCAAGTTTAGCTTTCTTTGTTCTAGGCGTAGTTTGTAAGTTTTTGTTCATAAAATTTTCTCATCTAGGATATATTTGGCATAGTATAGCAGTGTTTTGTCAAAGTTATACGACAGGATTTGTCGCTGTACCATTTTTCTTTTATTACGTAGTTGGTTTTAAAATTGGTGGCAAATTCTTCCTAGAATGGGCAAGAATTATATTGATGCAGAATAGGCAACTGTTGATTTACCAAAACAGGCAACCAATATTACGAGAAAAGTACTTAATGAAGACTGGAAAAAAAGAAATGCTGTAGGTGTAAAGGGCGGTGGCTATGAATACCACGTCAGTTCATTTCCCAGAAGCGGTACAAAAGGCATTAGGCTTTGCAAGCATCACCGAAGCCAAATCCACCAATGCTTGAGGAAGAAGATGAATTAGAAATGATCCCGTATTATGAAATTTATGCTTCCGCAGGCTATGGCTCGTTTAACCTTGAAACCTATCAACCCGACGATTATATTGGCTTAAATCGTAAATGGCTTAACCAGCGAGATTTTCGCATCAACCACCTCAGACTCTTCCAAGCAGAAGGGATTCAATGTATCCAACGATTAGCGATGGCGATGCGTTATTGATTGATTTAAGCGAGGAAACACCTAAAGATGGCAGAATTTATATTTTAAGACATAGCGACCAGATATTCGTAAAACCCGTGCAAAGGATTAGAAACGGCCTCCTCCTGATTAACAATAACAAAGCATTCTACGATCCAGTGGACTTACCCTTTGACGAATCGTTAGATTTAGAAATTATTGGCAGAGTGGTCTATATCGGGCATTCATTAGTTTAAACCCATTTTAAAAACCATTTAAAACCTGCTCAAATCTATGTAAAAAAAGTCACTACCCCACAGTATCAGCTTAACCCACGCCCTTAGTTTTAAGGGCTTTTTATTGGAGAGAAAAACTGGAACAAATAGAAAATAAGAACTTGATGAGCAACCAATCAGCAACAACCAGCTTTTTGCCAAACTTTGTGAGGTTGAAAAACTGCTCATTACGCCAAAAGTAGAAAAAGGCTTATGGACAATTCAAGATATTGCCGATTATATGGGGTTTTCTTATGGCTACGTATTCAAAAACATTATCTCTGCTCCACGTTTCCCTGTTCCCATAGATATTAAAAGCCAAACCAAGAAAAACCCGAAAAAGCTCTTTGTGAGTGAGGAAGTGAAGGCTTTTTTTGCCCGCCACAAACGCAAGAAACGCACCTAATCCAGCAATTCTGCCTCATCACTCATATCTGGGGCGTAATAGATATTAAGCAAAATCTTAATATCTCTATGCCCTGATATTTTTGCAAGCGTCATCACATCAACTTTTTTTGCTAAACGAGATAATGCCTCTCTTCTCGTATCGTGAAAATGCAAATCCTCATCAGCTAGCCCTGCCAACTCTTTCATCTTGCGGAAAATTACATCGTGCGAACCTGATTTAATCTGAAATACGGTAGGATTTCTCTCGTTTTTCACACTTTCCAAATGTTTTAAAATTTTCACAGCCATTGACGAAAGCGGAATAGTCCTAGCAAACCCGTTCTTTGTTTTCGGTAAAAAGGCGGTGGATTTCTCAAAATTCACATCCTCCCACTTCAAATTACAGATTTCGCCTGCTCGCATTGCCGTTTCAATCGCAAACAGAACAGAAGCTCCTACACGACTAATGTTTGTTTCTGAATTTCTCAAAATCAAACCCTGAAACGAATAACAAGTGGCTAATTTCCTCTTACGAATAACGTCTTGTGCGTGGTGGTGGTTCTTTGGGCTTATCAACTAAAGATAATAGATTACTTTTTAAGTATTCCTATTTAATCGCCTGTGTCACCACAGCAGATAATCTCCCCCTTTCACGCAACACACTTAAAACCGACACTTCCGTTAAACGTTTTTCTTGCCATCGTTCAAAATCAGCCTTGCTTAAATCTTCTAATGCCACAGCCCCTAATGGCGTTTTCGCAATTCGATTTAATCGTAGAGATTCCGATCTCGCCCCACCTTTATTAACTGTTACCTCTTCAACGTATTTATCAATCAATTCTGCAAACGCCATCTTAGGCACAGGGCTATATTCCCCAGCATCAATCTGTGACTCAATAAACAATACCCATTTTGTCGCTTCTGTTTTAGTAGAAAAAGTAGCAGATTTACGAATACCTTTCTTCGCAATTTCTACCCTCCAACTTTCTCCACGCTTTCTAATCGTAGCCATTACAAACCTCCTCTTGGCGTAATTGATGGCGTAAATTTGGCGTAATGAAAGTATAAAACAGAACAAAATGGAAATAAATAGAACAAATAAGGTACAAAGTAATAAATATAAAAACAGTGGTTATTAGATCATAAATGAAGTGTAAGTTATTGATTTCTAATAGATTTTAGATAAGAAAAGCCTAGTTGTTAAACTAGGCTTTTATTGAATGGTGCTCTGGGCGAGACTCGAACTCGCACATCCTATGGACACTACCCCCTCAAGATAGCGTGTCTACCAATTCCACCACCAGAGCGAAATTTATATTTTATTGCGGAATATCATTATTTTGTGTTTTAACTTCCGCTGGCTGTGTGATGTTTTGTTTTACATCACTTAAGTCATCAAATTGACTTGTTGGTTTAGCTTGATGAGTGTTGATATTGCCGATAATCAAGCTAATAGCAAAGAAAATTGTTGCTAATACGGCTGTTGTTCTTGATAAGAAATTTGCAGAGCCAGCCGAACCGAATACTGTTCCTGCTGCACCAGCACCAAATGATGCTCCTGCGTCTGCACCCTTACCTTGTTGCATTAAGATAAAACCAACTAATGCAATCGCAACAACAAGATAAATAACTGTAAGAATATTTAACATTGATACTTCTCTAAATCCTGACGCTAATGAATTGCGATGGCGTGAATATTACTGATTATTCGAATGCTTTGCAATAAGAAATTTCACATTAAATCGTCATTTGTTCTATTTTTCAACACTTTGCATTTTTTTATTAAAATTAGACCGCTTGTTACTATTAGTTTTAGCATATTGATAACGCATAGGCGGTGTAATTTTACTTAAACTTTGCAACTTATCTCGCTCTGTATGCAATAATGATGGTAACTGTGTCACTAACTCGTGCATAAATTGCTGGTAGCTTGCTTGTTTTTTGCTAATATCTGTCAGTTGCATTTCCCAATGAGCGGTCATATCAGGAAGTGTTGCCGTTTCAGGCAACGCAGAAATCAAAATTCGCCCAGCTTCCGTGCTATGAATATTTCGCCCACGTTTAATCAAAAAACCGCGTTTAAACAGCAATTCGATAATGCTGGCACGTGTTGCTTCAGTGCCCAAGCCATCCGTTTCACGCAGCACTTTTTTAAGCCGCTTATCTTGTACAAAACGGGCAATTCCCGTCATTGCAGAAAGCAAAGTCGCATCTGTAAAATAGCGAGGTGGTTGCGTTTTTTTACTCACAATCTCACCGCTATCACAATGCAAAACTTGCCCTTTTTTCACCACAGGCAGAAGTGGCAACATTACTTCATCGCTATCTTCTCTGCCAAGCAAACTTTTCCAGCCAGCAGTGAGTAAACTGCGTGATGAAGCACTGAATTTCCCACCTGCAATTTCAAGCTGAATCTGCCCTTTACGATATTCTGCATCAGGGCAAAATTGCATCAAATACTGGCGTGCAATCAGTTGGTAAATCCGTTTTTCATTTTCGGTCAGTTGCACATTGCCTTGTCGAGCAGTCGGAATAATTGCATGGTGAGCCTCAACCTTCTTATCATTCCAACAATGATTTCTAATATTAGGATCAACCATTTCAGGTTTCTCTGCATATTCCAACAAGTGATGTGCAATCGCACTCATGACTTTAAAACGATCGTTATAATGCTCATTCGGTAAGTAGCGATTATCGGAACGCGGATAAGTAATTAACTTATGCGTTTCGTATAATTTCTGACAAATATCCAAAACAGCTTGAGCTGATAAACCAAAACGACGTGCAGCATCAATCTGTAAGACGGAAAGCGAATAAGGCAGCGGAGCGGTTTCCGTTTCGATTTTATCTTGATAATCGGTAACGGTCGCAGGCTGGTCGGTAATACGTTTAGCCACATTTTCCGCTAAACCGCGGGAAAGCACTCGTCCATCTTCGTCTTGATAATCTTCACAGGCTTTGCTTGGCTGCCATTGAGCTTGGAAAGTCTCATTTGTTTCAGACACACAAACATTCGCCATCACCTCGAAATAATCTTTTGGCTCAAAATTTTCGATCTCCAGATCGCGTCGCACAATCAGCCCCAAAACTGGCGTTTGTACTCGCCCAACAGAGAGCACGCCTTTATAGCCCGCCTCTCTGCCTTGCAGTGTGTAGGCACGGGTCATATTGATCCCATAAAGCCAATCTGCTCGCGCACGGGCAAGCGCCGAAGTGGCAAGCGGTATAAAATCACGGTTATTTTGCAATTTTTCAATTGCTTTTTTTACAGCATTCGGGTTGAGATCACTAACCAAACAGCGTTGGATTTGACTGCGTTTTTCTGGCGGAACATTAAGATAGCTAAACACTTCATCTACCAGCAGCTGCCCTTCGCGATCGGGGTCTCCCGCGTTCACAAGAATATCTGCTTTTTTAACTAATTTTTCGACCGCTTGCAGTTGCTTTAAAGTTTCTTTTTTCGGCACGAGTTTCCATTGCTTAGGCACAATCGGCAGATGCTCCATCCGCCACATTTTGAATCGTTCATCATACGCATCAGGTTCAGCCTGTTCCAATAAATGACCGATACACCAAGTTACGACATCATTGTCACCACATTGAATATAACCATCACCTCGTTGATGCGGTTTAGGCAACACATCAGCAATGGCTCGGGCAAGACTAGGTTTTTCTGCAAGGAATAATCTCAAAACTGTTTTTCCGTGTTTTTATATTCGTGTATTAGCGATAAGTCTGGGTTCTTTCCGCCAAAAACGCCTTCAATAAATTCTCTGGCGGTGGTGGCATTTGTAAATAAAAACCTTGTTGCTCAATGGCTTGTAAAACATCTTTGTTTTTCGCCCGCTTGAGCGGCTTTTCGCCAACAAGGTTAAACAACATTACAAATTGCGGCTTACCGAATTGTTGCATTAAGGCTTCAGGCACCTCATCAAATTGGTCTCGTTTTGCAACATAGAGGAACATTCCGTCTTTACGGAGGCTACGATAAATCGCACATAAATTCGCTTTGCTCATTTTATTCTGCTCCATCCCAATCGCCGCCACCCGTGTAATTATCGAAGCGGGAGAATTGCCCTTGGAAGGTTAAACGCACTTTACCAATTGGTCCATTACGCTGTTTACCGATGATAATTTCAGCAATGCCTTTAAGTTCAGAATTGTCGTTATACACCTCATCACGATAAATAAACATAATTAAGTCAGCGTCTTGCTCAATAGAGCCCGATTCACGTAAATCCGAATTCACAGGACGTTTATCAGCTCGTTGTTCCAAACTACGGTTAAGCTGAGAAAGTGCGACCACAGGCACTTGCAACTCTTTTGCTAATGCTTTGAGGGAACGAGAAATCTCTGCAATTTCAAGGGTTCGGTTATCAGAGAACGCTGGTGCACGCATTAACTGCAAGTAGTCCACCATAATCAAGCTCAAACCGCCATTCTCTTTATAAACGCGTCTTGCACGAGAGCGAACTTCAGTTGGGGTTAAGCCCGAACTGTCATCAATAAAGATATTTTTGCGATCTTGCAAAATTGAAATTGTCGTCGATAGTTTCGCCCAATCTTCATCATCGTGCAGCTGACCCGTACGAATTTTAGTCTGATCTACACGAGAAAGTGAGGCAAGCATACGCATCATAATTTGATCGCGAGGCATCTCAAGACTGAAAATTAGCACAGGTTTTGCAGGTTTTTTCTTCGGCATACCGTTTTCATCCAGATCATTAGGATCATCAACATCTGATAACGCCACATTTTCACACAAATTCATCGCAAAGGTGGTTTTACCCATTGAGGGGCGAGCAGCGATAATAATTAAGTCGGATGGCTGAAGACCTGCAGTTTTTTTGTTGAGATCGATAAAGCCTGTGGTCACGCCTGTTAAACCACCGTTGTGGCGATTTTTCGAGAGCAATTCAATTTTTGAAAGTGTCGTCATCAACACATCATCAATATTTTGCGGCCCTTCATTGGCACTATTACGTTTTTCAGCAATTTCAAAAACGATGCGTTCGGCTTCATCCAGCACCTCTTTTGAATCTCGACCTTTGGTATGATATGCCATTTCTGCGATTTGATTACTTGCACTAATTACACTACGTAAATCAGAACGGTCGCGAACAATATCCGCATATGCCAGTATGTTCGCCGCACTTGGCGTATTTTTTGAGAGTTCGGCTAAATAAGCAAATCCACCCACATCTTGAGCTATACCCTTATCTTTCAGAGCTTGCTCTAAGGTAATGATATCAATCGGGCTATTGGCTCGCACCAAGGTTTCCATTTGCTCAAAAATAACACGATGAGCATGGGTGTAAAAATCGCTTGCTTGAATACGCTCAACCACATTATCCCATTGATCGTTGCTGAGCATAATCCCGCCCAATACAGCTTGTTCCGCCTCAATTGAATGGGGAGCAATATTGATCTGTTCAACTTGTTTATCTTGTTTTTTTTCGTTTGATCGTGGATTGTAATCAGCCATAATTTCCTGCTTTTTAATTATCCCATCAAGGTTTTATTGGGTTCTCTCGCTATTTCTCGCACCAATTTCGGCACTAAATAACCTGAACTGATTTTTTGCAATGCTTGATAAATTTCAAAGGCTTGCTCATCTGGCAACCAGAAATGACTTGCCCCTTCAACCTTATCTAATAAATGCAAATAATAAGGTAAAACACCAACAGAAAAAAGTTTGTCGCTCAAAGCTTTTAAAATTTGTGCGTTATCATTGATGCCTTTAAGTAATACCGATTGATTCAGCAAAGTAACATCAACTCGTTTTAAATCTGCCAGTTTTTCAGCCAAAATATCATCAATCTCATTAGCGTGGTTAATGTGTGAAACCAGTACAATATTTAAGCGAGATGCTTGTAATCGTTGGCAAAATGTGTCAGTGATTCGGTTTGGAATAACTACATGAAAACGGCTGTGAATACGCAAGGTTTTAATATGCGGAATTGACTCTAATTGAGTCAGCAACCAATCAAGTTCTTCATCTTTTGCCATCAGCGGATCGCCGCCCGACAAAATAATCTCTTCCAGTTCAGTATGCTGTTCAATATACGCCAAACTCTCATGCCAAACTTGCTTACTACTTTTGACTTCGTGGTAAGGAAAATGACGGCGGAAGCAGTAGCGGCAATTCACTGCACAGCTATTTTTTAGCATAAATAACAAGCGATTATGATATTTATGCAAAATATTCGGGGCGGGGCTGTGCTGCTCTTCAAGCGGATCTCGGGTAAATTCCGCCACTTGCAGAAACTCTTGTTCAGTCGACATTACTTGCAAAAACAGTGGATCTTGCGGGTTGCCTTTCTCCATTCGTTCGGCAAAACTTTTTGGCACACGCAGTGGAAACAGTTTACGTGCTAAAATCGCTTGCTCAAAATCTGCTGGATTAAGTTCAAGGAAAGTAAGCAATTTAACAGGATCATTAAAGGCTTCTGCTAAGTCTATCAGCCATTGTGGTTTGGTTTGAGCTGTATGAATTGAAATTGATTGCATAGCAATAAATAAGTAAAAGGGGCGTGTTTAACACGCCCTAATATCAGAGTCTTTTGATTTTATGGCACTAAACGACACTCAAGTGGGCTGCCATTTGGTTTGACCATCACGACGGGGGACGCCTGTACGGTTTGACCTGCCAATGCAGGGATTAAATATTGCACACCTTCAATGCAGTAACGACGATAACCATCTGTTTTTTCGATTAAGAATGGATCGATTTGACCGCCAATGCTCTTAAATTGGGCTACTTGCACATTTGCAACTTCCGCTGTTTTTTCTACCGCTTGTGCAGCACTCGCAGTTGGTTGAGCAGCTTGTTGAGTAGTTTGATTCGCTTGTGCCGCTGATGGTGTGAGCATTTCACTTAACACATAACCTGCTGCTGCCCCTGTTGCAAAGCTCGCTAAACGGCTACCACCCGCTTGCTGTGCTTGAGCCTGCGGCTGAGCACTTTGAGCAGAACGCGTGTTATCGAAAGTGGCATCGTGTTGTGTTTGTTGCTGCGTATTTGTTTTTTGTTGTGAATTAATTTTCATTGGCTGAGTAGGTGCACTAATGGTGCGACCAGAAACAGAACGAGAAGAACGCATCCCTTTTGCTTCCACAACAGATGCAACAGATAACGCTAAAATCGTTGAAAGAGTGATAAGTTTTTTCATTTTCCATCCTTTTTGAAAGAGTTTCGGATTATACCGTAAAAAAATTTAGAGATCTTTGAATATTTGCGGTATTATATGGGTCTTTTTGAGAAACCCAATAGTGGGCGACTTAATTTTGTTAATTTTTGTAAACATTGAGGAAACCATGGCTAACTATAGCACTACTGATTTCAAACCAGGTTTAAAATTTATCCAAGATGGCGAACCTTGCGTAATCGTTGAAAATGAATTCGTAAAACCAGGTAAAGGTCAAGCATTTACTCGTACTAAAATTCGTAAATTGATCTCTGGTAAAGTTTTAGAAATCAACTTCAAATCTGGCTCAACCGTTGAAGCAGCTGACGTTGTTGATTATAACTACACCTACTCATACAAAGACGAAGATTTCTGGTACTTTATGCACCCAGAAACATTCGAACAAATTTCTGTTGATGCAAAAGCATTAGGCGACAACGACAAATGGTTAGTAGACCAAGCAGAATGTATCATCACTTTATGGAATGGCTCTGCAATCTCTGTGACGCCACCAAACTTCGTAGAATTAGAAGTAACTGACACAGATCCAGGCTTAAAAGGTGATACAGCAGGTACTGGCGGCAAACCAGCAACATTAAGTACTGGTGCTGTCGTTCGTGTTCCATTATTCGTTCAAATCGGTGAAGTAATCCGCGTTGATACTCGTTCAGGCGAATATGTTTCACGTGTAAAATAATCTCATATAAGATGAAAACGGCTAGATGATAAAATCTAGCCGTTTTTTATATCATTTTTATGGATTCAAAGAAAAAGATTTATCAGTGGTACTATAACGAAGACCAGAATGTGAGCCTTCAGCACCATTAAAATAAATATTTTTTGATTGAGAACAAGCAGCAATAGAGAAAACGCTCATCAATAAAAAGATGTTTTTTTTCATAGTGTTACTCTTTAACGTTAAAATAGGGTTGTCATTATAAAGACTTCTACCTTCTTTGTAAAAATAGGATTCAAAGAAAAAGTGGTCAAACAAGTAAGATTTATATTGGGAAGAATATTGACAGCCTATCCCTATACTATGATAAAGTCCAAGTCGCTTTTTAACACAACATCAAGGAGATAAAAATGCAACAAAAACTAAAAAAACTCGCCTACTCACTAGGTCTAGCCACAACAGCACTACTTGCTTCTCATAATGCACAAGCAGAAGGACGCTTAACCATTTATTGCACAGTGCAAAATGCATTGTGTGAAGATGTAGCAAAACGTTTCTCAGAAAAATATGATGTACAAACCTCATTTACGCAAATGAGTACTGGTACAATTTTAGGCAAATTAAAAGCAGAAAAATCGAATCCGCAAGCCGATGTTTGGTATGGCGGCACGATTGAACCCCATTTCCAAGCGGCTGAATTAGGCTTATTAGAAGCATATCGCCCGAAAAATCAAGCAAACATTTTGCCACAATTCCAAAAATTGATGGCATCGGACAAAGGAAACTATACTTCGGCAACCTATATGCTAGTACTTGGCTTAGGGATAAATAGCGAAAAACTGAAAGCATTAGGATTAGAAATGCCGAAAAAATGGGAAGACTTACTCAATCCTAAACTCGCTGGCGAAGTGCAAATCCCAGATCCTCGCTCATCTGGCACAACCTATACGATTATGGCTACTCTTATCTCACTTTGGGGGGAAGAAAAAACCTTTGATTATCTCAAAAAATTAAATGCCAACATTTCACAATATCCGAAAAGCAACCTAGTAACCTCTAATCTTGTGCGTGGCGAAGTAGCAGAAAGCATCGGATTTACTCACTCCTACATTACAGAAAAAGAAAAAGGCAATCCAATTGAATATGTCATTCCAGAAGGTAAAGTGGGATACGCATTAGGCGGAACCAGTATCGTGAAAAATGCACGCAATCTAGATAATGCTAAACTCTTTGCAGACTTTGTACTTACCAAAGAGATCCAAGAATTGCCTTGGCGCGAGCATCATCTTTACCAATTACCTTCCGTTGTAGGTGCTGAGGTTTCACCATTGATGCCAAATGTGAAGCAATTAGATTTTGTGGAATACGATTTCGATAAATTTGGCTCAAGCGAAGAAGGAAAACATCTAATCAACAAATGGGTAGAAGATGTAAAATTAGGCGATAAACTCGTAAAATAATCACAGAGACCAAATACAAGGCATTAGATACTTCTAATGCTTTGTATTCCTAAGACTCTCTTACTAAAAACATCCCTTCCCTCTGAAAAATCAAGCCATATTGTTTAATATTTTCATCATACTGTGCAATATCTGCATAAACGATAAGCGGTTGATTTTGCCAGAGAATTTGCAACTCCCAATAGCCTCCCATGTAAACTGCATTGTGTACTTCGCCGATATGTTCCGCATTTGTAAGATCTTGCGATAATTTCACCGCTTCTGGGCGGATACCAAGTGTGTATAGTCCATCCACTTGCGGAAATTGATCTTCATCAACAACTAAAAGATGTTCGCCGATTTTAAGCTGATTTCCCTGTTTTTCAGCGGGCAATAAATTTACTTCGCCCATAAATTTTGCCATAAACGCATTTTGAGGTTGGCGATAAAGCACTTGTGGTGAGCCTTGTTGCACGATTTCGCCTTTATTCATCACAATCACTTCATCCGAAACCGCAAAGGCTTCCGTTTGATCGTGCGTGACATAAAGAGCGGTGATGTTAAGTTTTTGCTGAAGATGGCGAATATTTTCCCGCATCACTCGGCGAAGATTAGCATCCAGATTACTCAAAGGTTCATCAAAGAGTAGCACTTTCGGTTTTAAAATCAATGAGCGTGCTAATGCCACACGTTGCTGTTGACCGCCTGAAAGTTGGTCGATCATTCGTGCTTCTAAGCCTGATAACTCCACTAAGGCGAGAGCTTCTGCAACTCTCACCTCCCTTTCTTCTTTTCCAAAACCCTGCATTTTCAGGCTATAACTCACATTTTCAGCGACGGTTAAATGAGGAAATAAGGCGTAAGATTGGAACACTATACCGATATCGCGATCTTGTGGCGCAGCTTGAGTAATGTCATGATCTTCCAAGAAAATTTGACCGCTTGTCGGCAGATCTAAACCTGCAATTAGGCGAAGAATGGTGGTTTTGCCACAACCTGATGGGCCAAGCAAAGTCGTTATTGAGCCTTGTTTTAAATGTAAATTAAAGCCTTTGATGACTTCGGTATTGCCGAACGATTTATGGATATTTTCTAATCTCAAATAACCTTGCATTTCACGAACCTTTACGATCTATTAATTTATTAAAGCCCAAAATCACGAGCATCATTACTACTATGAGTGTTGCGCCATATGCAACCGCCATTCCATAATCACCATCTTCTACACGGTTTAAAATATAGGCAGTCGCCACTTGTGTATTCGGCGTAACCAAGAAAATGATTGCACTCATTGTAGTCATTGAACGAACAAAACTCGTCACCAATGCTGAAAGCAACGCTGGGCGAAGCAGTGGCAAAATAATAAACAGAAACGTTTTAAACGAGCTGACTTTAAGCGATTGTGATGCCTGTTCCAGATTTACATCAATTTGTGCTAGCCCTGCTATGGCGGAACGCATCCCAATTGGCATATTTCGCGTCACCATGGAGAGCACGATAATCACTGCTGATCCCGTGAGGTAAATCGGTGTATCATTGAATGCCATTACATAAGAAACGCCTGCTACCGTGCCTGGAATCGCAAAGCAAAGCAAAGCGATAAATTCAAAAAAGGATTTGCCTTTGAACTGTACGCGTATAGTTAAATAAGCAATCAGCACGCCAAGCAGTGCCGTAATAGGCGCAGCACAAAGTGCAAAAATCAGCGTATGAATCAGCGATGGAAAACCCCCAAAATCCAAGCCTTGCCCAAATAAACGGAGATAATGTTCGAGTGTAAAGCTGTGATTCACGCCCCAATTGACTACAAAACTGCCGAAGAAAATCGAACCGTACAAAATCGCATTAAAGGTAATCCAAACGAGCAAAATGCAAGAAATCAACCATTTTAGACCGCTTGAGAGCGGTACACGGCTGACCTGATTGCCTTTGCCCGCTAAGGTTGTATAAGAGCGTTTACCAAGCCATTGATATTGAATGAAAAAACTCGCTAATGAAAAGGCAAGCAAAATCACGCCCATCGTGCTTGCGGTGGTGTAATTAGGTTGTGAGCCCACGATATAGAAGTAGATTTGGCTTGCTAATACATCATAATTTCCGCCTAAAACAAATGGCGTGCTGAAATCGGAAAGTGATTGGATGAAAGTAATCAAAAAGGCATTCGCCAAAGCAGGTTTCAACAGCGGAAACAAAATATAGCGGAAAGTTTGGCTTGCTGAGCTTTTGAGGCTATAACTTGCCTCTTCCAAATTGGCAGGAATAAATCGCAACGCGCCTTCAATAATCATAAACGCCATTGGTGTAAGAGCAAGTGTGTGCGACAGTAAAATGCCGTTAAAGCCATAAAGCCAGTTTTTACTGATACTGAAATGTTCAACTAAAAAATGGGTGATCGTGCCATTTCTCCCCATCAATAGCACCACACCAAGCCCAACAACAAAAGGCGGGGTCACAATCGGCAAGATGGAGAATAGCTTACTGATAAATTTCGTTTTTTTCGCAATGCGAGTGGTGTAAAGAGCAAAGCAAAGCCCAAAGAAGGTGGAAAGCAAACCAACGCTTGCAGAAACGCTAATAGATTGCCAAATCACCTTGAGTAAATGCGGTTGTTGGAAGGTTCTAAGTGTTTCATCAAGCGAAAATGTGCTGTCTATATAGATAATTGCACTAAAAATCGAAAACATCGGGAAGAGAACGAAGGCACAAAGTACAATCAAGCTAGCAAGTAACGCACCGATAATAAAACGATCGCCCCGTAAAATACCAAGCTTTGCGATGTTTTCAATTAACAAAATAAAAATGGAAAGAAATAAAAAAAGTGTTGCATAGCCAAAACTGGTTGCAGTGAGTTTGGCTGAGAGAAAAATCATCCCTAAAAAGGCGACTAAAAAGCCGATTTTTGCTTTTGGAACTTTAAAAAATAAAATTGACAATAGAGGCAAAAACCAGAGCCACGTGATATTGACGCTACGCCAGCCTACTGCAGCCAAAATTTCTTTTGAGGTGGAATCAAAAAGCCCATAGTGCAATGCCTGTGATGGAAACACAAGAAAGGCAAGCAAGGGCAAAATCAACCAAAATCGGGATTGGGTAGAAAACATCGGTATTAGCGTTATATTTGCACAAAGAGAAAGCGGTTAAATTTCTTTAAAATTTTGCGAATTCTAACAGAAATTTAACCGATTGAGTAAGTTAGTTAGATGAGTATTATACTCTAAATCTACTTAAACTATATTAAACCTTAAATTTCTTAATCCCTAACAAGAATATTTAAAAATAACCTCCAAAATAAATTAATCGTCCATACGTGAAACATCATGTAACGATTCTACTCGTCGGATAGTGTGAGAACGACCACGGATTAACAGCGTTTCAGTAAATAGCATACTGCCTTCGCGATGAACACCTTTAAGCAAATCACCCGTGGTAATGCCCGTAGCAGCAAAAAGCACATTATCATCTTTCACAATCTCTTCCATTTTTAGCACTTGATTGACAGGCACTTGCATTTCCGCACAGCGTGCAATCTCTTTTTCCGCTGCAAGCATATTTTCCGGCGTATTGCCTTTTACTTGATTGCGAGGAATCAGTCTGCCTTGAATCTCTCCCCCCAATGCTTGAACTGCCGCTCCTGTTACTACACCTTCTGGTGCACCTCCAATGCCGTAAACAAGGTCGATTTCGCTATCTGGTAAACAACATTGCACTGATGCAGCCACATCTCCATCAGGAATAGCAATCACACGCACGCCCAACTCTTGCACTTTTTTGATGATTTCATCGTGGCGAGGTTTAGCAAGAATCGCTACCGTCATTTGCGAAAGTAATTTGCCTTTTTTCGACGCTACACGACGAATGTTTTGTTCAAGCGGTAGATTTAAATCAATCATCCCCTTCGCTTCGCTGTCCACCACTAATTTTTCCATATACATATCGGGTGCACGCAAGAAAGTATTTTTACCGCCTGCAGCAAGAACCGCAATCGCCCCCGCCTGCCCCATTGCCGTCATTCGAGTACCATCAATTGGATCGACTGCAATAGCGACCTCTTCATCTTGTGGTTCAGAACGCCCTACTTTTTCACCAATATAAAGCATCGGTGCCTCATCAATTTCGCCTTCACCAATGACAATCTCACCGCGAATTTCCATTTTATTAAGCAGTGCACGCATTGCTTTTACTGCCGCATCGTCCGCCGCATTTTTATTACCCCGCCCAATCCAGTTAAATGCAGCCAGGGCGGCTGCTTCAGTCACACGAGAGAATTCAAAAGCAATTGAACGTTTCATATTAATTTTCCTCAAGTTAAACACTAAAATCGACCGCTATTCTACCAATTCGCAAACGATTTCGTTATAAAAATTTAGGAAATTTTACATAAACAAATAAATTTCCAAAAAGTCGCGAACTTTTCAATGAAATCAATATCTTAATGATGTATACTATTTCAAAATTATCCATTTAATTTCAGAGGTAAATCTTATGTCATTAACAATTCTTGATGAATTAGAAGCAAAAATTAAACAAGCTGTTGAAACTATCCAATTACTTCAATTAGAAATTGAAGAATTAAAAGAGAAAAATGAAACAGCGAAGAAAGAAAATGAGACGTTACGCCAAGAACACGAACAATTAAAAGCTGAACAGCAAAATTTCCAAGACCGTTTACGTTCACTTTTAGGTCAAATCGAAAACGTTTAATCTTCAACTCAACGGCTAATATCAATTAGCCGTTTCTTTTTTATGCTACATATCCAATTCTTATGGCAAAACTTTATTTCTACTACTCTTCAATGAATGCGGGAAAATCCACCACGCTACTTCAATCATCTTATAACTACCAAGAACGCGGAATGAATACTCTCGTTTACACGGCGGCTATTGACGACCGCTATGGCGTAGGTAAGGTAACTTCTCGCATCGGTATTTCGCAAGATGCCAATTTATTTAATCAAGATACGCAACTTTTCGATGAAATCAAGCAAGCTCATCAATCAAAATCCTTACATTGTATTTTGGTTGATGAAGCTCAATTTCTCACTAAAGCCCAAGTTTATCAACTTACCGATGTGGTAGATAAACTAAATATTCCCGTGCTTTGTTATGGTTTACGTACAGATTTTCAAACCGAACTTTTTGAAGGTAGCCATTACTTACTTGCTTGGGCAGACGAATTAGAAGAACTAAAAACTATCTGCGATTGCGGTCGAAAAGCACATTTTGTGATTAGAATGAATGAGAAAGGTGAAGCGGTCAAAGATGGCATTCAAATTCAAATTGGTGGCAACGATACTTATCTTTCTGTTTGCCGTAAGCACTATAAAGAAAGACTAGGTTTGCTATAACCTAAAAAAGCATAGAAAACAAGAAACAATTTGTTCTCTATGCCTATTTTATTTTATCCCTTCGCTAAAATCTCTTTTAAAAATCTCGCTGTATGAGATTTTTTATCTTTAGCGACTTGCTCTGGCGTGCCTGTGGCAATAATTTGCCCACCACCAGCCCCCCCTTCAGGGCCTAAATCGACAATCCAGTCTGCAGTTTTGATCACATCTAAATTATGCTCAATCACCACAATGGTATTACCTTGATCACGCAATTTATGTAGAACAGAAAGAAGCTGTTTAATATCGGCAAAATGCAAGCCTGTGGTGGGTTCATCTAAAATATAAAGCGTTTTGCCTGTATCGCGTTTGGAAAGCTCAGTTGCTAATTTCACACGCTGAGCTTCACCGCCCGAAAGCGTGGTTGAAGATTGTCCTAAACGAATGTAAGAAAGCCCTACATCTATTAAGGTTTGCAATTTACGTGCAATGGCTGGAATAGCCTCAAAGAACTCACGGGCTTCTTCTACCGTCATATCCAACACTTGATGGATCGTTTTGCCTTTATAACGAATTTCTAGCGTTTCACGGTTATAGCGTTTTCCTTTACAATGGTCGCAAGGCACATACACATCAGGCAAAAAGTGCATTTCCACTTTAATCACGCCATCGCCTTGGCACGCCTCACAGCGCCCGCCACGCACGTTAAAGCTAAAACGCCCTACGTTATAACCACGTGCACGTGCCTCTTGCGTGCCCGCAAAAAGCTCACGAATTGGGGTGAATAAGCCCGTGTAAGTCGCAGGGTTTGAACGCGGAGTTCGCCCAATCGGGCTTTGGTCAATATCGATGACTTTATCGAAATGTGCCAAGCCTTCAATGCTGTCGTAAGGGGCAACATCAGTACGTTCCGCTCGATTTAACGCATTTTGAGCTAACAGGAATAGGGTGTCGTTAATCAAGGTTGATTTGCCTGAACCTGAAACGCCTGTAATACAAGTAAACAAGCCTACAGGCACATCCAACTGCACTCCTTTAAGGTTATTACCCCTTGCCCCTTTTAAAGTCAGTACCTTGCTTGCATCATAAGACATACGTTTTGCAGGAATTTCAATTTTCTGTTTGCCTGATAAGAATTGCCCCGTAAGCGACTCTTCTACCTGCATAATTTCTTCTGCTGTTCCCTGTGCGATCACATTACCACCGTGTACGCCCGCACCTGGTCCAATATCCACGATATGATCAGCAGCACGAATTGCATCTTCATCGTGTTCAACCACAATCACCGTATTGCCTAAATTACGCAGATGAATCAATGTGTTTAACAAACGTTCGTTGTCACGTTGGTGCAAACCGATGGAAGGTTCATCCAATACATACATCACGCCCACTAATCCTGCACCAATTTGGCTTGCTAAGCGGATACGCTGTGCCTCACCACCCGAAAGCGTTTCTGCCGAACGAGAAAGGGAGAGATAATTCAAGCCTACATTGACAAGGAAGGATAAACGCTCACGAATTTCTTTCAGAATTTTCTCCGCAATTTTGGCTCGCTGACCTGAAAGCTCAAGCGCTTCAAAAAATTCCAATGCTTCACCAATTGATTTCTCTGCCACCATTGGCAAATTAGTTTTATCTAAGAAAACGTAGCGAGCCTCGCGGCGTAAGCGTGAACCACTACAGTCTAAACACGGGCGATTGTTGATATATTTCGCCAACTCTTCCCGTACCGCATTCGATTCGGTCTCTTTATAACGGCGAGCCATATTGTTTAACACACCCTCAAACACGTGCTTGCGTTTAATCTTATCGCCTCGATCGTTCACATAAACAAACTCAATTTCCTCTTTAGAGCCGTTCAAAATGATATTTTGGAATTTCTTGCTTAACTCGCTAAACGGGGCTTCTAGATCAAAATCGTAATGATCCGCCACTGATTTCAATAAGCCAAAATAGTAGAAACTTCTGCGATCCCAGCCCTTAATTGCACCGCTTGCAAGCGATACATCAGGATTTTGCACCACTTTTTTGGGGTCAAAAAACTGCTCTACGCCCAAGCCATCACAAGTTGGACATGCCCCTGCTGGGTTGTTGAAAGAGAACAAGCGAGGCTCTAGCTCGTGCAACGAATAACCACAATGTGGACAAGCAAAGGAAGAAGAGAACATCAACTCTTCCGCATTAGGATCGTCCATATCCGCAATTACGGCCGTTGAGCCAGATAAATCTAATGCCGTTTCAAACGATTCAGCCAAGCGAGTTTTAATATCCTCACGCACCTTGAAACGATCTACCACCACTTCAATGGTATGCTTTTTCTGTAATTCTAACTTCGGTGGATCAGACAAATCGCAAATTTCACCATCAATACGAGCTCGAATGTAACCATTCGCGGTCAAATTTTCTAGAAGTTTTACGTGTTCGCCTTTGCGATCTTTCACCACCGGAGCAAGCAACATCAAGCGTTTACCTTCGGGCTCTTCCAAGACACGATCTACCATTTGTGAAATGGTTTGAGCTGTAAGCGGAATATCATGATCAGGGCAACGCGGTTCGCCCACACGAGCAAATAATAAACGCAGATAATCGTGAATTTCAGTGACCGTACCCACTGTTGAACGAGGGTTGTGAGAAGTCGATTTCTGCTCAATGGAAATCGCAGGCGAAAGCCCTTCAATATGATCTACATCGGGCTTTTCCATCAAAGAGAGAAATTGGCGAGCATAAGCAGAAAGGCTCTCTACATAGCGACGTTGCCCTTCAGCATAGAGCGTATCAAATGCCAAAGAAGACTTGCCCGAACCAGACAAGCCAGTAATAACGATAAATTTATCTCGCGGTAAAATCAGGTTGATATTTTTTAGGTTATGGGTTCTCGCCCCACGAATGTCGATTTGCTTCATACGATCCCTTAAAAGTATGGATGGGAATGTTTCCACATTATATACTAAAAATAACGCTGTACAAAATATCAGTTTATTCTAGCTTTTTTCTTTTAAAGCGGTTAAAATGCTACTCAATTTTACTAATATGAAAAGCTTAGAGGATTTTATGGCTGGAGTAAATAAAGTGATTATCGTGGGCAATTTGGGCACCGATCCTGAAATGCGCACCATGCCAAATGGTGAAGCAGTGGCAAACATTAGCGTCGCAACCAGTGAAAGCTGGACAGATAAAAACACAGGCGAACGCCGTGAAGTGACTGAATGGCACCGTATTGTGCTCTATCGTCGCCAAGCAGAAGTAGCAGGTCAATACCTTCGCAAAGGTTCGAAAGTGTATGTAGAAGGTCGTTTACGTACCCGTAAATGGCAAGACCAAAATGGTCAAGATCGCTACACAACTGAAATCCAAGGTGATGTACTACAAATGTTAGACAGTCGCAACCAAGGTGGCGAAATGGGCGGTCAAGGCGGTTGGAGCCAATCTAACAACCAAGGTGGCAACTGGAACCAAGTACCAGCATCAAATAACTACAACCAAGGTAATAGTTACAATAACAACTATTCACAAACATCACCAAGACCTGTAGCGAAACCGGTACAAGCTGAACCACCAATGGATAATTTTGATGATGATATTCCGTTTTGAATTACATATAACTTGAATTTGTCAAAATAAGCGAGCAAATAATAGGAAAGAGTCTTTTAAAACAAGGCTCTTTCTTTTTTTACACTTATTTTGACAACAAACGCCATGCTTGATAGTATTTATATATAATTTTTACGTAAATTTAGATGCCATGTATAAATTAGAAACCGTTATTTTCACAAATGGAGAACGCTTTCCTTTATTGATTAATAAAGAAACAGGACTGCCTGATTTTTATTCCACTTTATGGGTTACTCTTGAATTACGATATTCTGCCGTAAACACAATTAGGTTGTTTTTTATGTATATATACCCTTTGTTTAGCATACATTCATCAATCTTCTGGTAAAATTTTTCAATATCCTGATGTTCAGGATAATAAGTCAAATTGTAGTCTCCATATTTTCCACCGCAAGAAACAAGGTCTTTCCATCTCTGCTCAGTGTTTGTTCGACCTAGAGTTACTTTCTTTTGGTAGCCCGCCACTAATGGAAATTCTTTTCCTTTATTCTTATGGCAGCTATTAGAAACCACTTGAATAATAGGTTTAATGCATTCATCTTCAAAAGAATATAAACAACCATTTAACATAAAAGCAGAAACAATTAATAATATCTTTTTCATATTAATTACCCCCTAGTTTAAATAGTACTTCCATCATATCTGGACTGATTAAATCAGATACAGCAAATGGTGCAGAAACAGGAATTGCAATCTCAGTTGTCCGATCGGCTCCTGTTTTCATTGCTTGGGCTGTTGGTAGGGAATTTCCTCCACTTGACGATAATCCACTCGCCAACCCAGCCGCTACCTGAATGAGTTCCGATACAGTCCGTTTCTCCGTTTCTGTCAAATTCTCTGACTCTTTGCCGAAGAGGTTTTTAGAGATGATGTTTGCCCCCACCTCGCCCGTTACCGCTACAACTGCTCCTGTGCCAGCCTTACCACCTTGTGTGTAAGCCTCTACTGCTCCCCAAACGGCATGAGCAATCAGGTTCGCGACTTTATTGCCTTCGGTGGCTTTTTTGATTTCTGTGTTGATATAAGGCGAAATCGCACCTGCTGCCACACCTCCAGTTGGGCTGCCACCTAAGGCTAAACCAACCGCATTCGTTATCGCATCTACCCCTTGTCGGTAAGCACCTCCTGTTTCCCATTTCTCTGCTTCGTTTTCTAATATTTTGGCTTTAGCAAAGTTGCCTGCGGCTCTTGCCCTCTCTGCCTCTGCACGTTTATTCTCTGCGTGCATGGCAACTTTTTCATTGATGGTTGCCATTGTGATAGTTTGAAACTCTTACATCACTTTAACCTGATAATCCAGCTCTTTTTGTAGCTTATCTTTGTCAAAACGGTTTTCAAGCTTACCTGAGCGACTTTCTGTCGTTTCTATCGTAACATCCGTTTTCACTGCCGCTTTAATGATTCGGTATTAACTGCTGTAGCAGTAGCATATACGTTATCGGAAATATATCTTGATATAAGCTATATAATCATTCAAGTAACTTTAAAATATCTTTTGACTTTTTCATAACAACAATCTCACATGCTGCTTCAAGTCCCAATCCCAGAAAAAATAAAACGCTCCCTCCAATATCTAACATATAATTAATCCAGTCATCATGACTTTCTATTTTAGGATATATAGTCTGCCTACATTCTGTAGAAAAATAAATCACACTTGTAAAATCTAATATTCTTTTTAAAATCAAATCATCTTCAATATTTACCTCGCCCTCTAGAATAAAATTCAATCCTTTATTTTTTTTTATTAAAAACTCTTTTTTTTCTGCTATTTTATCAATATCAATAGACTGAGATCTTAATATACTCCACCCCCCTTTATATTTAATAAATTTAGTATCTGGTTGTTGATATAAGCATATTATGATTTTTATCTTTTTTATTTGATGATCTATTCTATGGCAAACATAATTTAGTAGTTTATACCTATCTTCAGGCAATACTGATATTTTTGTATTTTCAATACTAATGGCAGAAATATTCTCACTTGGCTGAAAATACATAGGATGAAATATAGCTATTTCATTTTTAAATAAAATATTATCGGCTTTTCTTATAATAAATTCATCAGTAATCATAATGTCCTCCTTTATAATCATTAAAATGAGGTCCTCTATTTTGAGGATTATCTTCTCCAAAAAAGTGACCTTTTGCGTCATCTCTAATAATCACTTTTTTTACACCTCCACCTTCCTGTGGAAGATCAAATTCATATATTTGACCCGGTTGTGGATTACCTCTTCTATCCACATTAGGGTAAGTTCTGCTAGGTTGTTGACTTGTTGGGATTCCAGATTGTCGTTTTGCTTCATTAAAAGCCCCTTGTCTTCTAGCACCATCAGGAGACAGATTTTTAGGCCTTTCATCTAAAATAGATTTATTCTTTTTCGCAAAAGAAGCAATCTTAGGTGAAATCTTTATCCCTTTGTTTTCTCTATCTTCAATAAAATTATTTACTAAAAAAACAACTGTTTTTTCTAATGGAGTTCTTGCTCCATCTATAAAATCCATTTCTTTTGCATTTTCTGCAATAACAAATTCAATAAATCTCTCTTGGGTAGAGTTTGATAATGTCGATAACAGAGAATTAAAGAAGCCGACTAATTCCAATGCCTTTTGATTAGCTTCCTCATTATATTTCTCCGCTCCATATCACACCATGCAGATTGACAATTTTCTTGAATATCTTGTAGCTGCTTATCACTTAGCTCCTTATATTTAAGGAAAACCTCTTCAAGGGAATCTCCTTCTTTTTCTGCTTTCTCTAAGTCTTTGAAAAGATCTGACACTTGAAAATCTAAAAAAGCATTATTCTCCAGCGCATTCTTCCCTATCCCTTGTCCACTACTTGTAGCTTGAGCAATTGATAGTGAATTTCCTCCACTTAACGATAATCCACTCGCCAGCCCAGCCGCTACCGCACCTGCACCAGCCTTACCGCCTTGTGTATAAGCCTCTACTGCTCCCCAAATAGCGTGAGCAATCAGGTTCGCTTGTTCATTGCTCTCTGTTGCCCGTTTGATTTGCGTATTTACATAAGGCGAAATCGCCCCCGTTACCACCCCTGCCGTTGGGCTGCCGCCTAAGGCTAAACCAACCGCATTCGTTATCGTATCTACCCCTTGTCGATAGCTTCCTCCCGTTTCCCATTTCTCCGCTTCGTTTTCCAGTTCTTGGGCTTTAATTGTGTTGCCTTCAGCATTTACCTGCTCTGCTTCCGCTCGTTTATTCTCTGCGAGAACGACAACTTTTCATTGATGGTTTGAAACTCTTGCGTCACTTTAACCTGATAATCCAGTTCTTTTTGTAACTGCCTTTGTCAAGCTAATTTTTTGATAAAATAATCATCAATAATATTCTAATCACAAATTACATACTCCCTTATCCCATTTAGGGTTTTGGTAACCACATTCTGCTGGCCAAAATTTCTTATACCCTTTTTTATCCATACAACTCCAGAATTTTTCATAATTATCTCTATGAAGTTTCTTTAAATTATTATCTCCATATTCCGCGCCACAGCTAACAGCATCTTTCCATCTCTGCTTAGAGTCCGTTTTTCCAATAGTTTCTAATTTCTGGTAGTGTGCTATGGCAGGAAACTCCTCCTTATTCTTATAACAATTACTAGAAACAACCTGAATGATAGGTCTAATACATTCATCTTCAAAAGAATATAAACAACCATTTAACATAAAAGCAGAAACAATTAATAATATCTTTTTCATATTAATTACCCCCTAGTTTAAATAGTACTTCCATCATATCTGGACTGATTAAATCAGATACAGCAAATGGTGCAGAAACAGGAATTGCAATCTCAGTTGTCCGATCGGCTAAAAACTGTTGAACATTATTTTTCAAGGAAGTATTTCCTTGTTTGTCGTACCATCTAGGTAATTGTCCTCCTAAATAATCGTGAGTTCCAGCAAAGCTCTCCACCAACATATCAGAGAAATCTCCCTTATTATATGGAAATTCTCTGCTACCTAAGTACCACCCACCTTGAATAGGTTGATATCCTCCTGTAGGTCCATATAAATCTTTTGCCTTCTCATTTTTCTTAGGATCAATAGCGTCTAATAATGATGGTAATCTATCATTCCCTTTATAAACCATACTTCCATCAGCATTAGTCTGACATCTATCAGCTCCACAAATAACATCTAAGTCAATCCGTACCCCACCTAATTTCACACCATCAAAATAACCACTATCATAGCTGTCATTTCTTAGAATCTGCCCTGTTTTCTCATCTTTAATCCCACCAAATAAACGAGAATTTTTTAGACTTTCTTCACGCATTTTAGTCGCAGCAAGTTGTAGTGTGCCTTGTGTGATCGCAATATCAGGCGTACCTGCAATAATCCCTACCGTTGTTTCTAACAATCGTTTTTGATATTGCAATTTATAAATTTCCTTATACAGTTCATCTTTTTCCTCTTCGGTGTTTGCTACTTTTATTTTCTCCCTCAATTCAGCTTGTTTTGGTAGCACATAAGCATCTATAGTCGAAAATGCATTCTTCCTAAAATCACGTGTTACTTTTACCTGAATATTGAGTTCTTTTAATACTTTCTCCTTATCAAAGCGATTTTCCAGTTTACCCGAACGGCTTTCAGCATTATCAGCAGTAATATCGGTCTTAATTGCCTCCTTAGCTTGTTCTGCTGTTTTACCAGTTCTTTCAAACTGAGCCTTATCATCTCGAATTGTCAGATTTTTGGTATTAATTCCTGATATCGTTTGACTATGCTGACTATCCTTATCAGAGCCAACACCAATAGACAAATCACCTACCAAAGATTCTTTGCCGTGAGCCAGAACTTTTTCTCCATAACCATGAGTATTATAGCCCCCCTCTGCTTGATACATTGGGTCACCATTTTCATTCACCGCCTGTTTATTACTCTGAGCAATCCCTTTATCCCCCAACGGCGTATCAAAATTTGCTGCCACACTCGCACTGACTCCCACGCTACTGCCTTTGTAGTTGGCATGATTATCGAGATTCTTGGCATTCAGCGAGCCTGTACTAAAACGATTTTTACCTTCCGCTTCGGCTTGTTCGGTAGAAGTCACCAAACCAGCCGCCAGTTCAGTATGGTTTTGGATATCAACATCATACCCATCATCCCCAGCAAATATCCCCGCCTGCTGATTAACTGTCGCCATATCTGCTTTCATCTTCGATTTGCTGTAACCAGTACTACCCGATGCACCATAACCTACCGTGACTTGGGCTGAAGCACTTTCTTGTTTGCCCTCATACTTCATCGTGTCTTGCAAACTCTGGATATTCAGGTTTTCCGCATTAACTTTGACCGATTTCCCTTTCACTTGTGAGCCAACAATATTTGTATCGCCTCCGCTTTCAATTGTGGTACGGCTATCTAGGCTGCCTACTTGGCTTCCCACCCAAGCACGGCTTTCACCATTGCCATAGCCTTTTGCCACATTGCCACCTGCCGTGACACCAAACGCAAAACCGCTTGAGCCATAGCCAACCGCCACACCGGCATTAAAGCCGCTGGATTTATTTTTGCTCCGTTCAAGGTGGTTTTCATCTACTGCCAAAATGTTGACATCGCCCTCTGCTTTTAAGTATGTACCGCCTTTGCCTGATACATCAGAACCCACAATGGTTAAAGTTGAGTCTTTACCGCTGCCTTTAGTTTTGATATTCAACTTGCCTCCGGCGTTGATTTGGCTTTTTTCGGACTTATTCCCTTCACTATGTTGGGTTTCGACACTTTTTTGTTCGCCATAGGTTATCGATACGCTCACATCCTGGCTTAGCGCTTCGGTTGGGTTTTTCCCCATTGCTTCGGCTAACTTGCCCACTTGCTCCGCTGTTCGCCATGCCTGAAAACCAGCATTCGCTGCCCCTAATGCATTGATTCTGTCATTTTTACTTCCGCCCACCGATTTTGCAGATTTCACCGCAGAATCGACCGATTGTATCGCTTGCACCACAGGAATATTAACTGCAATCGTCACGCCTTTCTGCTCATAAGTCCGTTTATAATTACTCTCATAATCCGAACGGGCTGCTGTAATGTTGGCTGATTTAGCGGTAATATCCACATCACCGTCTCGAGAAGTCACGATACTGCCGGTTTGTTGGTAATGCCCGTCTGTACGAATTATCGTATCACCTGACAAGCTGCCTACTTGGCTACGAGCCGCACTTTGTTGGGTTTGGTCTTGTTCAATCTGTTCTTTCTTCTTACCTACACTAAAGCCAATACTGCCCGTCCCCATTAAACCGCTTTTCGTTTTAATGTGTTCATTTTCGGCATAGTGCGTATTAGTCGCAGAGGTAATATTCACACCAGCTTTGCCGTCAATCAGTAGTTGTTTATCGGCAACCACCGCAGAGCCGTGAATATCCACTTTGCCGGTTTCCGAGTAGAGTGTGACCTTATTGCCGTCTATCTCACTACCGATATTTTCGGTGGTATCGTGGTAGTGACGGTGGGTTTCAGTGGTTTTGCTGAACCAGCCTTTAGTACTGCCTTTCGAACTGCTTGCTAATTGTTCGGATTGCTCGCCCGATTCAATACGCACGTCGCCTTTTGAGCCAACAAAGGTTTCACCGTTTTCGCTGCTCACTGTGGCTTGACGAAGCGTAGCATTTTCCATGCCGACTAAGCGAACACCGTCTTTGCCCCTTAGTATTGAGCCAATTTCAGCTTGCTGGTCTAAGCGGTAGTAGTTATCCGCATTGCCGTTGTAGTGTTCTTTGTTGCTCACATTAAGTGTAGTAATACTCAACGCCTTATCTGCTTTCGCTTTTAGGCTGCCTTGACTTTCAATATTGGCTGCTTTAATCGTGATGTTATCATCACTGTGTAAATTTAAACGTCCGCCTTCACCGGTAACTTTGACCGAAGCGAGTTGGTCTAACACAGTGCGGGCAAAATTGCCGTCAGCACTTTGAGTGGATGAAAGGGTAGAGCTGATTTCAAGGTTTTTCCCTGCATAAAGGGATAAATCTTTCACCGCTTCAATCTTACCGCCTAAGTTAATCAGGTTTTGTTTAGCCGATAAATCCACCGTGTCACCCAAAATCGTGCCTCGATTTTCCAGTTGATTACTGTGTAAGCGGGTTAAATCACGTCCTGCAATCACGCCACTATTTTGGATATTATCAACATTACCGATAATTTGATTGGCTGAAATCACTGCTCCGCGGGAAGTAATGTCGCTATTACGAGCAACCAAATAAACTTGTGGCACAAGGGCTGTCACTTTTCGCCCATCTGTAAGTGTGATTTCTTTATTCACTAACCAAACCATATCCGTTGTGAGTTCTGACATCTGTTTCGCGGTTAAGCCTACACCTATTGCAAGGTTAAACTGTTTGGCGTATTTCACTCCGCTATTCATTAAGGCTTGGTATTGCTCTAAATCGTTAGAGTAACCTTCAATATAACGTCTGCCAGTCAGTTGGTTAATTTGTTCGTTAATTAAACGCTGTTCATAGAAACCATCGCCCAAACGTTTGTGTACGTTATCGTGGTTATGACGAAGTTGTTCAAACATATAGTCAGAACTAAGCCATTGTTTGCGGTCTGTAAATTTAGGATCGGTTTCGACCAGATACCCATTTGGTGAATCTGGATTGATTTTATAAAGACTTGCTTGTGGTAAACGAACATCTGGAAGATGAGTTTGTACCATCGGCATAGTCATGTTAGATACATTCTCAGCATCAAATTTTTCAACAGTTGTTTGTAATTTAGCTATGACTTGTCCGGAACTGATAATATTATGATTATCAATAATTGGAGTAAGCGTAATTTCTGTATTGGTACCAATAGAAGAGTCTAATAGGATCTTACTAATAGAAATCTCACTCGGTTTATCTACATTATTCGATACGACTGATACGGTATCTAGCTGAATATCTTTTACTTTTGTTTTACCATCAACAGCTGCAGTAGATGTAATTGGAGTACCAATAGTATTAAGTACGCGATTAAATGAAAAATGTTCAGTTGGATGATCATAAGATCCATATTTCAATCCATTATGATGGTAGTGGTAATGACCTTTTCTTCCTTTTTTCTTACGAATACGGTATTCAATACGATAAGTACCATAATCCTGACGATTAATTTCACCTATAATATCCTCATTATGAAGTTTTACTCTACCTCCATCTAATGAACTATTTTGAGTATTTTTATCAAAAATAGTATCTCCTAGCCAAAGTTGTTTACCTACTAATAAATGACTATATTTATTATGTAAATCTTCCCCATCTAACCTCAATGAACCACCTATAGATATTTTAGCTGGATCTGTATATTCTAGTGTCGTTGTGTTCGTTGTTTGATTATAAAACCAAGAATACCAACCAAATCCTTCAATTCTCGTACCATTATTTAGTTGAAAATAAGAATATGGATTTCTAGAACCATTATTGACATTATAATAACCGTCTCTCCCTTCTCGATAACGGTCGGAATTGTTACCTAATGCATGCTCAACGATTTTTCCAACTTTAGTATCAATCCCTGTTTTTACATAGAGATCTTGATTTAATAAATGAGCGGTATTGATTTTACCGTCTCCAAGAGCCTCAATAGTTGCACTCCCATTATCTACAAAATCTGCTTTACCTGTTGCATGATGATTTTTATCTAATTGTCCACCAATTGAAAGTTTATCTAAGCTAAGAATTAGTGAGTGATCACGGTTAATCAGTTTTTCAACACCAAAATCTAATCTTTCTCTTGCAGCAATCGTACCAGCTTTAGTTTCCCCATCTACCGTTTCAGCTAAATTTTCGACCATAGAGGAATCAAATGCCACATGATTGCCATAGATTTTCCCTGTACCAATATTTGTTACAGTAGTACTATTGATTAAAGTTTTTACCCCGTCAATTAAACCTCGGTTCGTTAAAGTCTTTGAATTAAGCATTGTCTCATTTGATGAAAGTTCTGAATTGGCGTTATTCACAATGTTATTTGCTGAAATTGTCATTTTATTCGCAATTGTTTGTTCAGCATTATTAGTGAAGTCCCCCTCTGTTTTAAGAGTGAGATTGCCGGCTTCAAAAGCATTATTTAAAATAAAGCTATCTTTTAAAGTAATATTTAAGTCACCTTTAGTTCTAATATTTCCTTCAGATTCCAAGCTTTTTGCATTTAAATTAACGGTTTTATTACCTTGAATTAGCCCTTTATCATTATTTACTGTTAAATTACCACGATTTAATACATTTACTGTATTAACAGCTAATAATTCCCCTTCCTGATTATCCAAACGATTATTTGAAGTTATAGAGACATTATTCGAACTATAAACGCCCCCCTGTTGGTTATTGAATAATGAGGCTTTTAAAGAAATGTCTTTCCCTTGAATACCTTGTGTCGGAGTATTACCTTTTGCTTTTGTGCCTTGGTTATCAAGTTGCTCTGTATTAAGTGTTAATTTATCTGCATAAATGAGTGAACCATTATGAGATGTCGCACGGTTATTGATTGTCTGTGCATTAATATTTGCACTAGAAGAAGAGAGTTTACCTTCTTGGTTATCAAGTACTTTGGTTGATAAGGCTAAATTACCATTACTTTGAATAATGCCCTGCTGATTTTGTGTACTGTCTACAGCAGTAATATTAAGCTCTCTTCCACCATAGAGCTTACCTTGTTGATTAAGTAGAGAGGATACTCCTTGTAAAACCACACTACCCAATCCAACAATACCTTTTTCTAGATCTTGAGTATTTCGGTTATTAATCACATTTTGGTTAGTATTAATTAAGAGTGCATTATCTGCACGAATAAGACCGTTCTGATTATTCATTTCGCCTGAACTAATACTAGCCTGATTTTTAGAGAAAATTAAACCATCTTGGTTATTAATCTGTTGTTGAGCAGTATTAATGATTAACTGATTTGATGAGGTTATATTACCTTGTTGGTTATCCAAGCCTTTGGTCGTTAATGTAAGCTGATTTTCTGCACCGATTATTCCTTGTTGATTATTTAGTACTGTTTGTGCAGCAATAGTTAAATTAGTAGACGTAGAAACAATTTTACCTGCTTGGTTATTAATTTTATTTGCATTCAATAAACCATTATTAACCACTAGGATTTCACCTGACTGATTTTGGATATCAGAGACTTGGAGTGTAGCATGATTCAAGACCGCAACCTGCCCGTTTTGGTTATCAAGTTGTTTAGCATTCAAGGTTAAATCCGTTACTACAATACCTTGATATTTATCTGAAAGCGTATTGCGATTATCTAAGATTTGTAATGTTGTAACCCCTGCTGTTTTTGCACGAATAGATCCATGTTGATTATTGAGAGTATTAGCATCTAGGTTCAGCGTACCATTTTGTGCTGAAATAAGACCTTTTACATTATTGAGATCTGATTGGTGACTATTAATAGTCAGTCTTTCCCCAAGGCTAGCAAGTACACCATTTTGGTTCTGAATCCCCTGTTTTACACCAACGTGTGCTGAGTGCTGTGCAATCAATTTACTCCCTTGATTGTTAAGGGCTTGTGTAGTTACATTCACTTGATTACCACTGATTTCACTCTGTTTGTTTGATTTAATGGAGTCAGCAACTAAATTGAGAATATTCGCAGTAATTAAACCTGCATTCTGAGAGAGTATATTGGTATTTAAATTAAGTTGCGATTGAGTACGTATTTTACCCTGATTATTAACGAGTGACGTAGTATTTACCGTGCTATTTTTTCGTGAAAGGATATTTCCATTATTGTTATTCAGGGAGCCTGTATTTAGAGCTAATAAATTCTGTGCAATAACCCCTCTATCACTCTGATTTTCCAATAATGTATCTTGATTGTTAATTGACTGGTTATTACTATTAATAGTAATTTCATTTGCTAAAATTAGACCTTGGTTATTTTCAATCATTCCACTATTGAGATTAATATGTTGAGCTGCAACAATATTTCCCTTTTCAGTTTCTAGAGTGTGATTATTAGTATCAACTTTTAAAGAGCCTTGCTGGCTACCAATAGTGCCACTTGTATTATCTAACTTACCCCCTGTTGTAATATTACCATCAAACTTCGAAATAATTTGACTATCTTTATTACTTAGCTCTGCTGACGTTGTGATATTCAGATATTCAGCAAAAACTACACTGTGATTAATTGAACTCAATGAATTTGCAGTTAAATTTAATCCCTGTGCTTGGAGAGAGCCATTTTGCTGATTGAAATTATATGATAATGTCATATCTGCCTGCTTAGCAGAACGAATGCTCCCTTGATCATTAGTGAGGTTTTTAGCATTTAAAGCCAAATTTTCTTGAGAGTAAATCAAGCCTCGTTGATTATCGATATTTGTAACATTAAGAGTTTGATTCCCTACACTGACAATACGCCCTTGTTGGTTGGTAATATTTGCAGACTGAATATTCATCTTACCAAGGGCTACAATCCCTTTATCTTGAGTGTCTGTTAAAGTCTGCTTATTAGATAGAGTTTGTTTCTGAGTATTAATAACAACATTTTGATTAGATTGAATTAAACCATTATCATTAATGAGCTCACCTGAGTTAATCAAAAGATTCTGATTAGATAGCATTGCGCCATTTGTCGTATTAATGTAACTTGTTCCAGCATTAACTATTAATTTACCATTTGCCAATAATCGACCTTGTCGATTATCTATTCCCTGGGAATGAATACTTAAATTACCTTGTGTTTTAAAGGTACCGCCTTGATTTTTGAGTTGATCATTGACCGAAATTTTCAGTTCATCAGTGCCGGTTTGTTCCCAAACTGCATTGTGTGTAGTGAGTGAACGTTGCTTAGCGGTGATTTTGTCTGCTTTAAGGTAGCTTTGTTGTGTTTGGAGTTCGGTAGGTGTGCTTAATGATAATGTTTTATCTGCAATCAACGTTGCACTATTCGCTTGAATGTGACCTTGATGGGCTGTTACATTCACATCGTAAGCTGAGGTATGGCTATTATCAAGATCGATTTCTGAACCTTGAACATTGATCTTACCCGAAGCAAGATTTTTTCCCTGTAAGGTCGCTTTTGTCGTGGACAAAACCGTAATGTCTTTTCCTTGAGCAGAATTGGTTTCAAGAGAACGTACTTCACCTTGTGCGGTATCTTTGACTTCTACACCAGCTGCAATGAGTGATTGGGTTGAAGCTCTCACTTTAGGTGCTTGATAGGTAATGCTACCTTTAGCGACAGATTCTCCATTCTGGGTAATTTGAGAGGATGCTGTTTTATGGATATTACCATGACGAGCAACAATCGAGCCATCTTGCTTAATATCAGCGGTACTGTTCAGTTTGATATCGCCTTGTTTATTTTCAATCTTGCCTTTGTTTTCAATCCCGTTACTTGCAGTTAAAGTCACTGATTTAGCTGCATTAAGTGTACTGGTATTGACAATTCGCCCTTGGCTATCAATTTGCAGGGTGTCGGCACTCGCACCAATATGCCCCGCATTACGTACACCCACGCCATTTTCCGTGCCGATAAGATGAATTTTGCCCGAGTACATTCCGCCCAACTCACCCACATCAATGGCGAATTGAGGTTTAGCTTCCTCTGCAAGCGGTTGTTTTGTGTTGATAATTTGCAAATTTTTGTCGTTTTCCGACCGCTTGACGGTGTTTTTGCCCGTAATAACCTTGGTCTCTTTTTTCGACCAAATTCCGGCATTCATTTCGGTCTCTCGGGCAATGATTTCGGTGTAATCCACACGGCTGTTGTCTAAACCTTTGCCGCTGACTTTTACCTTACCCACTTCAACTTTAAAGTTATCCACTTGACCATTTTTGATTTCAGGCTTACCCGTAGTAAAAGTTGCTCGGTCAGAATTAATAATCCCACAACCTTCGCAATACAATCCGCTTGGGTTCGCAATAATCACATTGGCTTTTTTGCCTGCAACTTCCACATAACCTTTCATCACTGAAAGCTTGTTAGAATTGACCTCGTTTAAAATCACTTTTGCTTCGCCTCGAGCCAAATAAGGATTACCTTGAATAAGTCCGGCTTGTTGGGTTTGCGTATTGGTACGGCTGTTATTTAAAATCGCTCCTTTTTCGGCGACATCAAATTGGCTGTATTTGTTGTGAGAAAGCCCTTTATCGTTAGGGGTTTGAATATTGACTTGAGGCAATCCATTCGCTGTCTGTAGTACAATAGGTTGCTGGTTTTTCGGGGCAGATTTATCCGCTTGAATAATTAAAGTTTCAGCAAGTGCACTATCTGAAAAGGCAACAAAACCCAAGGCACAAAATAGGCTAAAGGTTAAGGGTTTTAATTGTGCCACTACATGAGAAATACTAAAATCATTTCTTTCAGTTGATTTACCTTCTGATTTTGCTAATTCAGAGACAACGACTAAACGTTGTAAAGTTTTACTGAAAATAACGCGGAAACATTGTTTGTTCATATTTTAACCCTTAAATTTTGCCAAAATTGGCCTACCCGAAAAATGAATTAAAAACTGTAGCCAATATTGAAACCGGCGACACCATCTGAGGTTCTAAATCCTTCTGGTTTACGCATCGGTCTACCCATAAATACATCGTAGCTAAACCCTTTTACACCACCTCGTAACCCGATTGCCGTTCCCATTAGATGATGCCCCAGTTGATTTTCCGTAGACCATCCGGATACTCGGCCACCGTCCACTGCCCAATAAAAAGCGTGGTTTGGGCTAAATTGCCAACTTAGCTCGTTTCGCCAGTTCCAGCCTCGTTCACCTGAAAGGGAAAGCTCGCCGTCAAAACCTCGCACGGTATAACGCCCACCAATCGAAAAACGGTCTTGGGCAATCAGTGGCGTTTTATTCCATTGAGCATTCACACTACTTTGCCATTGCCAAGATTGACTTCCCCATTGAAAAGGCTTCGTTAAACTCACACTTGCCGTGATGATTTTGGGGCGGGAAGTGCCTTCGCCAAATAGCTCTTCGGGGGCAGATAACGCACCACGCGCGGCGGTTCCCCGCTTGAAATTTGCCGAAAGTTCCAGTGTGGCTGTAGGGAAATATTCTTTATGATTAAATCCAGCTTCCCAACCTGCCATTCGGCGTTTTTGCACCTCAATTTCCGCACCGTCAATATAGTTTTGTGATTGGCGAGACCAGAGAGAGCCTGAAACAGTCGTTTTACGTTTCGCATCTCGATAGAGTAGATAAGAAAGCGTGAGTTTGTCCGTATCACTTTCACCGGCGTAGATATAACTATTATCAAATGCCCCAAAGACTTCTTGATGATATCGGCTTTGATTATGGGAAAAGGCTAAATTCCAGTAACCGAACGGCACGGAATAATAGAGCGTGAAATTTTTACTGGCTCGGCGACCAGGGGCATCGCCTTTTTGTTTAAGTGAGTGTGTGAAAGAGGTATAGAAAAGATCGTTTGCGGAGAAAATATTATCGATAGAAAGCGTGCCGCTGGCTTGCCATTTTCCTGTTGAGGTAGAGCCCGCATCATCAAGTCCTAAGTTTAGACGAAACGGAAAAGCTTGGTTATAACTGATTTTTAAATCACTGTCGCCCACTTCCGCTTTATCACTTTCGCTCGGCAAAATTTCAATATTTGCCTCGACGGTTGGCACACGTTTTAAATTTTCAAGGGATTGCTCAATATCTCGGATGTTGAGTAAGTCACCCGAATCAAAGGTTAAAGCCGTAAGAGCATGTAAGCGCGTAAAACGAGGTACATTGCCACTATCCGCTACAATCGTATTACGCACTTTACCCGGAATAACAGTTAAAACTAATTTTCCACCTCTCAAATCTTGTTCTTCAGTCACCACACGAGTAGTCACATAACCACGACTGATGATTTCATTTTGAATTTGCTTCATCAAAACACCTAACCCCTCGCCACCAAAACAGTGCGGTAGAGTAAACTTTAATGTTTGAGCTGCGTTATCAAAAGCCCACTGGAATTGACTTTGTGGGGTAGAAGAACCGTAATCAGTTAGTGTGATTTGATGGATAGGATAGCAGGGTGATTCAGTATGAGAGAGTAAACGTAATTCAGAGGAAGATGTATCGAGACGAATATCGGGCTGATTTTGTAATTGTTCGGCTTGTGCCTGTTGGTGCTGTTGCTGGCGCTGTTGTTGAGCAGCATCTATGCCGCTTAATTGAGTATCAAGCGTATTAGCGAAAGCGGTGGTTGCTAGCGCTGAAGAAATGAAGCTTAAAATGAAGGTTTGATGGTATCTCATAAGGTCAATAGAAGCTGTTATTCAGTTTGAAAGAGTGTATAAAATTCCTCACATTTTTGCAAATTTAAGTATAAAATATCAACAAATAAAAGTGTCAAAATAGAGTGTAAAAAACTATGAAAATTGCTGTTTAT